>OGMO01000399.1_pt1 | contig 42761 bp, 33 predicted proteins | sample 1573241 | NCBI WGS metagenome assembly OGMO01 (sample SAMEA2581896, study PRJEB24529) | metagenome | biome: Human gut stool | place: China | collected 2011 | reverse complement strand
TTCAAGATTTCGAGCTTTGCTTGACCGACCTAGTGAGGTTTTCCTTGTTTTTAGGTTTTGATACTGGCTTCCGACAACGCCATCATCAACCGAACTCTTCTCTCCTGGAAGAGCATGACGTTCATCGGGCTGATCAGCTACTCCCTCTACCTTTGGCACTGGCCGTTAATTTCGTATCTTCATCTGGCAACTCCCGCAGCCCCTCAGTGGCATTACGGCGCAGCCTTGCTACTGGCGTTCCCGATTTCCATAATCGTTTACGTATTCATTGAAAATCCTGTCAGAAGGGCAAAATCCCAAAAAACAGCAATACTTCTTCTGATATCAACGGTATTATGCATTGCTTTCGGTCAAGCATTAAAGAGAATCGATTTCGACGATCGTCCAATCGATGAAATATTAGCATATCGGCAAGACTGGACATACCACAAAGACACAGAGACGAAGAAAATCAATGACGTTGAGGTTCGAGTCTTCAAGAATACAACGGACTTCCCCGAGATTTTATTTGTTGGCGATTCACACGTTGAACAATACAGCTCTCGCGTAAAAATGAACATCAATAAAAACTATAGAGCTGTTGCATTTGCAACCTGCGGAGGCTGCCTCGTCAGCAATGGCTTTAACCAAAACAGCACCCCAGAATGCAAACAGGCATCCGACGCAATCAGAACTCTGCTTCAAGACCCCCGTATCAAAACGGTTGTTATCGGACAAATATGGGGCCATTATCAACATGAAACGCCTGAACAATTCAAAAAAGGCATAGACTCATACCTGAACTTCTTCAGAATGTACGGAAAAGACAAGAGATTCTTTGTGCTGCTTGACTACCCGTGGGACAACGGAAGTTACGATCCAATACACTATATAAATAGGTTAAATCCTCAAAAAAATAAAAACAACGACATCATCGTCGACCTCCCCGAAGAGAAATTGTGGTCGAAAGGCAATCAATACGTAGAAAAAGTTTTTTCTTCGTATGCAACAATCATCGAAACAGAAACTAAGGTTTGTCCCAACAAAAAATGCAACTTGCGCAACTACAAAGATGACGACCACCTTCGTTCCTCGTACGTTGAACAAAACGCCGCGTGGATCGACCAAGTGTTCAACTGACATTTACTGAACTTTTTGAGGTCCGTCTCGACGCCTTGTGCGACAATGACGGGTTCTGCGGACCCCGTCGTCTGGACGCGGCATCTCCGCTCCCGATTCAGACAACTTACAAGAAGGCCGCCCCGCCTGATGCGGGCGGCCGCAAAGCCATGAACATCAAAATGAAGACGCTTGCCGCCGCGACGGCGGCTGCGGCCTGCGCCGCCGGCCAGGCTCATGCCGGCTTCCTTGAAGCCGTGATCGACACGACGCCGGCCGGCTACGTGTCCTCCTCCGCCGAACGCCCCGGCGACTTCGGCTCCTTCTGGCAGGACACCGTCCGCGGTGCCAAGGCCATCATGAAAGAAGGCAACAGCCTCTGGGTCGTTCCGACCTACACGAACCACCCGACCTGGGACTGGGACAAGCGTCATGAAGAGAACGGCTATCCCTTCGGCATGGGTCTCGGCCGTCAGGTCATCGACAACCGCGGCAACGAGCGCTCCTTCTTCCTCGTGACCTTCGTCGACTCTAACTACCGTCCCGAACCGGTCGCGGGCTACCAGTGGGTCGCCCGCTGGCCTGTCGCGGGCACGGGCCTGCACGTCGGCGCAGGCTACCTCGCCGCCGTCTCCGCCCGCGGCGACTACATGTGGGTTCCGTTCCCGATGCCGCTGCCCGTCGCGAAGATCGGCACGGACGACATCTCCTTCTACGGCACGTACATCCCCGTCACGAACGTGTTCTTCTTCTACTCCACGATCACGATCGACGACGCCAAGCGCCGCGACCTTCCGCTGCCCGCCACCAGCGCCTGGAGCGCAGACCGCAACTACCTCTACGGCGGCTGGGGCTGGGAGTACATGGACAACGGCGAGGAGTTCTCTCCGAGCAACGTCAAGAACGACAGCTCCTGGCACGTCGGCATGCGCCACTACTCGGGCCGCCACTGGGCGACCGACGTTTCGTACCGCCGCTCCGAGCATGACATCAAGACGGCGGGCACGGACACGAGCAAGTCCTACCGCTTCCAGACCTGGGCCGTCCAGCTTCAGTACAACATCGACGCCCTCGACAGCCTCCGCCTCTACGCGGGCGGCGGTCTGGGCTACTCCAAGATGAAGGGCCCCGCCGGCAAGGACGACTCCTTCCACCCCGTCACGTCGCTCGGCGCCACCTACGCGGTCACGAAGAACGTCTTCGTCAACGCCGAAATGTTCACCTCGTTCGCCCGCTACAAGGGCACCGTCGAGGCCCGCGGCGACGACTACGTGCTCAAGCCCATGGCGACCGACTTCACGCTCTCCCTGGGCGTGGCGTTCTGACGCCGCACGAATCCGTCCCGGACGCAACACCCGTTAACGGTGCGTTCAGACTGTTTCGGTAAAATTCATTGTTTTTTCGGGCGGCCCGCTTCGAAGGCCGCCCTTTTTTTCATTTGCCGTCCCGGCGGCCGCGACCCTTGAGAGGCCGCCGCGGACACGTTCCATGCTTTCAGGAGTTGAACAAATGGACCTCAATGACGAACTCTTCCAGCGTGCGCAGATCTCGATTCCGGGCGGCGTGAACTCCCCCGTGCGAGCCTTCCGCTCCGTGGGCGGCTCCCCGCGCTTCATCGACCGCGCCAAGGGCCCCTACATGTGGGACGCCACGGGCAAGCAGTTCATCGACTACATCCTCTCCTGGGGCCCGATGATCCTCGGCCACAACAACGACGAAGTCATCGCCGCCGTTGACGAAGCCGTCTCGAAGGGCCTCTCCTTCGGCGCCGTCACGCAGGGCGAGACGCTCATCGCCGAAGAGGTCCGCAAGCTCGTGCCGTCCATGGACCAGGTCCGCCTCGTGAGCTCCGGCACCGAGGCCGGCATGTCCGCCATCCGCCTCGCCCGCGGCTACACGGGCCGCAACAAGATCATCAAGTTCGAGGGCTGCTACCACGGCCACTCCGACTCTCTCCTCGTCAAGGCGGGCTCCGGCATGCTCACCTTCGGCAATCCGTCCTCGGCCGGTGTTCCCGCCTCCGTGACGGAGCACACGCTCGTGCTCGAGTACAACAACCCGCAGCAGCTTGAGGACGCCTTCGCCCAGTGGGGCGACGACATCGCCTGCGTGATCGTCGAAGCCGTCGCCGGCAACATGAACATGGTCCGCGGCAACCCCGAATTCCTTCGCACGATGCGCGAGCTCTGCACGAAGCACGGCGCCGTCCTCATCGTCGACGAAGTCATGACGGGCTTCCGCGTCGCTCAGGGCGGCGCCCAGGCCTTCTACGGCATCGAGCCCGACCTCACGATGCTCGGCAAGGTGATCGGCGGTGGCATGCCCGTTGCCGCCTTCGGCGGTCGCCGCGAAATCATGCAGCAGATCGCTCCCCTCGGTCCCGTCTACCAGGCCGGCACGCTTTCCGGCAACCCCGTCGCCGTCGCCTGCGGTCTTGCGACCCTCAAGGGCATTCAGGCTCCGGGCTTCCAGGACAAGCTTTCCCGCGCCGCCGACCGCCTCGTCAAGGGCCTAACGGCCGCCGCTCAGGAAAACGGCATCACGTTCTGCGCCGACAGCGTCGGCGGCATGTTCGGCCTCTACTTCCTGCCGTCCGTCCCGCACGGCTTCGCCGACGTGATGAAGTCCGACACGGAGACGTTCAACCGCTTCTTCCACGGCATGCTCGAGCGCGGCGTCTACTTCGCCCCGTCCGTCTTCGAGGCAGGCTTCGTCTCGATCATGCACACCGACGAAGTGATCGACGCGACCATCGCCGCCGCTCGCGAGACGTTTGCTGAAATCGCCGCCTGAGCGGCGCCTGCATAAAGGACGATCATGGGTTCCGTCAAGACCTGGCTTACCGCAGCCGCGCTCTGCGCCGCCGCGGCCTCCACCTGGGCCTCCGGGGCCCAGGATCTCCTCTCGACGCTCGACCGCGCGGCGCAGCCCGCACCCGAGCCGAGCGTCACCGTGCGGCTCGTCGCCCAGAACGAGGGCCTCACGCCTCAGGCCGAAAACCTTCTCGCCGTGGTGCTTGAGCACGCGCCGGGCTGGCACACGTACTGGCGCATGCCAGGCGACGCCGGCCTCACGACGCAGTTCAGCTTCACGACGCCGAAGGACGTTCGCCTCACGGATCCGCGCTTCCCGCTTCCCGAACGTCACAACGACAAGGGAATCGTGAGCTTCTCTTACGGCGGCACCGCCGTCTTTCCGTTCGAGGCCGAGATCCCCCGCTTCCCCGAGGGACGCTCCGCGCGCATCAGCATCCACGTCTCCTACCTCGCCTGCAAGGACGTCTGCATCCCCGGCGAGGGCACGGCCGAAATCACGCTGCCCTACGAGGTCGCGCCGAAGCCCTCGGCCGATGCCGAGCTCGTTTCGAACGCCATCGTCAACGTGCCCGAAGTGGCCGACATCCGCGGCGTGCGCGCCGTCTACGAGGAGGACCGCCTCAAGGTGACGGTACCCGCCTCCGAAGTGCACGTTGAGAAGAGCCTTTCCTTCTACCCGCTTGACGAGCGCGTGCTGAAGCTCTCCGACGAGCCGCAGCACCAGACCGAGGAGGACGGCAGCGCCTCCATCCTCATGACGCTCGCCCCCGAGTTCCTGCAGGAGCCCCGCGCCACGCTCTCGGGCGTCTTCGTGGGCGACGGCGGCCCCGCTGCGGGCGGCTGGGCGATCGAAACCTCCTTCCCGCTGGAAAAGGGCGCGGTGCCCAAGCCCGCCGTCTTCTCCGGCGCACTTCCCGTCGCAGGCTCGGGCGCCTCGGTGACGACCCTCACCGCTATCGTCTTCGCGTTCCTCGGCGGCCTCATCCTCAACCTGATGCCCTGCGTCTTCCCGATCCTCTCGCTCAAGATCCTGCAGCTCATCGAGGGCTACCGCAGAGGCGAAAGACTGCTGCCGCACGGCATCGCCTTCACGGGCGGCGTCCTCGTCACGATGGGCGTGCTGTCGGGTGCGCTTCTCGCCCTCAGGGGCGTGGGCATGGCGCTCGGTTGGGGCTTCCAGCTCCAGAGTCCGTGGGTCGTCTCGCTCCTGCTCGTGCTCTTCGTCGCCATCACGATCAACCTGCTTGGCGTCTTTGAATTCACTGCCGCAAGCCATCTCGCCGACACCCGCGTTGCGCGCAGCGCGCCGAGAACCGGTGCCGCGAGCTCGTTCTTCACGGGCATCCTCGCCGTCATCGTCGCCAGCCCCTGCACGGCCCCCTTCATGGGCGCCGCTCTGGGCTACGCCGTGACGCAGCCCGCCGTCGAGGCGGTCGCCGTCTTCCTCTCGCTCGGTCTGGGCATGGCGCTTCCGTGGCTTCTGCTCTGCATCTTCCCCGGCTGGTCGAGAATGCTCCCGAGGCCGGGGGCCTGGATGGACGTCTTCCGCAAGGTCATGGCGATTCCGATGGCGCTTGCCGTCGTCTGGCTCGGCTGGGTGCTCTCCAAGCAGGTCAGCCTCAACGGCATGCTTCTGATGCTTGCGGGCTGCGGCTCCGCCGCCATCGCGCTCTGGCTGCTCGGCCGAGAGCAGTGGGGCCGCGGTCGCAACCGCGTCCTGATGGGCGTCACGTCCTTTCTTGCGGCCGGCGCAATCGCCGTCATCGCCACGGGCGAATTCGACCGCGCCGCCACCGCACAGGGCAGGGGCGTCTGGCAGCCCTGGTCCGAAGAGGCCGTCAGGGCCTCCCTTGCCGAAGGCCGCCCCGTCTTCGTCGACTTCACCGCCGCTTGGTGCGTCACCTGTCAGGCCAACAAGGTCGCGGCTCTTGACCGCGACGAAGTGCAGACCGCCTTCAGGGACGGAAACGTCACGCTCCTCATGGGCGACTGGACGAACCGCGATCCCGCCATCACGGACATCCTCTCCTGCTTCGGCCGCTCCGGCGTGCCGCTCTACCTCCTCTACAGGCCGGACGGAACCGTGCAGGTGCTCCCCGAGCTCCTGACGCCGGGCATCGTGCTCGACGCCGTGAAGGGCAGGCAGCAATAAGACGAGGCCTTCCCTGGAAATCCAGAAAAAGCAAAAGCTCGCCGTCCGGCACCATACCGGGCGGCGAGCTTCGTTTCAGGATCCCGAATCCTCAGGAAGTGCCTGCGATGCAGGGCCTCACTTCTGCAGGTAGGTCCACTCGACCACCTTGTCGAGGAACCTGATACCGCCTGCCATGTTGCGCTCGCCGTGCACGCTGGCATAAAGCGCGTACCGCCTGCCGTTCTTCGCATAGACGTAGCCGCCGATCGAGCGCACGTCCTGCAGGTAGCCCGTCTTCAGATGCGTGCGGCCCGTCGCCTCAAGGCGCTTTCTCATCGTGCCGTCGACGCCCGAGACGGGCAGCGACGCCGCGTACTCGGTCATGCGGGGCGAAAGCCAGCCCGCCGCAAGAATCTGCGTCATTGCGCGCGCCGTCACGCGCGAGGTGCGCGAGAGACCCGAGCCGTTGTCGATCATGACGGCGCCATCGGGCACGCCCTTTTCAGCCAGCCAGCCCGCCAGCACCGCTCGTGCGTCGTCCGTGTCGACGCCGGGGCGGGGGCGCTCCATGGGCGCAAAGGCTCCGCCTGCAGTTCGGGATCCTGAGTCCGCCTCGTCGGGCGCGTTTCTGAGCGTGCCGAGCGTAAGGAAGATGTGACGGGCGATCAGGTTGTTCGACCACTTGTTGACAAGCGTCGTCACGACGGGAAGCGCATCGGACTCCCGCTCGGCGAGCTTCAGGGCGCCTTCGGGCACGCGCCCCTCGGCGACGTGTCCCGTCCAGGTGCGCCCGTCGCGCTCCCAGTACCACCTGAAGAGACGTTCGAGGTATTCGTTCTGAGAAAGGGACACCACGCTGAAGGTCTTCGATCCGCAGGAAAGGGGAAGCGAGCCCTCGAACCTGGCTGCGAGCCTGCCGTCGGAAAGGTGTTCGAGCCTGTAGCCGATCGTCGACTTCCAGTCGCCGCAGACGCCGCGCGAGAGGCGGATCGTCGACGGAACCTCAAGCCCCGAGAGCGGCGGCATGCTGATGATGCGCGCAGTCCCCGACGACTCGTCGGGAACGAACTCGAAGGAAAGGCTGCGATAGCCCGCCACCGCCGCGTCGGGCAGCTGGTTGTAGGGGCGGGAGCCCCGACCGTCGAAGGCGGAGGGATCTCCTTCGGGCAGGTCGAAGTAAGAGCGGTCGACCGTCAGGTCGCCCTCGATGCGCCTGACGCCCATCTGCGCCATCCGCTCGACGAGGAGCCCGAACTTTTCGGCGACGAGCGTCGGATCGCCGCCGCCCCTGAGCCAGATGCCGTTGACGCGGCCCTCCGCATCAGGCCTCGCCTTTGCATAGAACCCCGTCCTCCACTTCCAGTCCGCGCCCAGAAGTTCGAGTCCCGCGAGCGTCGTCACCAGCTTCGCGGTCGAGGCGGGAGCCACCGACCTGTCGGCGTTGACGGCAAGCAGGGGCCGGACGACGGGCATCCTGCCGCCCTCGGGCATCCTCAGTCCGTCGAGCGCGACGACCGACACCGTCACCGCCCTCGGGTCGACGCCGCAGTCCGCGGCGGCCTTCCTGAGCATGGGCGGGAGCCTTCCCTGCTCGGCGGCCCAACCGCTGCACGAAACGGACCAAAGGCCCGCCGCCATCATTCCGAAAGCCGCAAAAACGGCCGCGGAGCCTCTCGTTGAAAACCGCATTCCACCCTCGCCGCAGGCATTTCCACCAAGGCGCCCGGGAGCGCCTCGGCAACCTGTAAAAATTCTTCAACAGCCCCCTTGTTTTTTCAAGGAGGCATCCCCATATAGGGTTTAAATGCTAAGGCAAAGCCGCCCGTGCGGTCCGCCGAGGCAATGTTTTTTTTGCATCCGGCAGCCGAACCCCGCCCTGAGAAGGGGCGATGCGACCGCCCGCCGGAAACCGTTTTATTTGGAGAACAACAAATGCAGATCCGTCCGTTGCATGACCGCGTCATCATCAAGCGTCTTGCTGCTGAAACGACCACCTCCTTCGGTATCGTCATCCCCGACTCCGCCGGTGAAAAGCCGGACCAGGGCGAAGTGATCGCCGTCGGCCCGGGCAAGCGCGACGAAGCCGGCCGCATCATCGCTCTCGACGTCAAGGTCGGCGATCGCGTTCTCTTTGGCAAGTACTCCGGCCAGACCGTCAAGGTCGACGGCGAAGAGCTGCTCGTCATGCGCGAAGAAGACATCATGGGCGTCCTCGCCTAATCAAAGGCTCGACAGCGCCTTGCATCATTTGTTTTTTCTAAGAAAGTAAAGGATTACAGAAATGGCTGCTAAGCAGGTTCTTTTCGGTGATGACGCCCGCTCCAAGATGGTTCGCGGCATCAATGTTCTCGCCAACGCCGTCAAGGTCACGCTCGGTCCGAAGGGCCGCAACGTCGTGCTCGACCGCGCCTTCGGCGCTCCGACGGTGACGAAAGACGGCGTGTCCGTCGCCAAGGAAATCGAACTCAAGGACAAGTTCGAAAACATGGGCGCCTGCATGGTGCGTGAAGTCGCCTCCAAGACGAGCGACAACGCCGGCGACGGCACGACGACCGCCACGGTTCTCGCCCAGGCCATCGTTGACGAAGGCATGAAGTTCGTTGCCGCCGGCATGAACCCGATGGATCTCAAGCGCGGCATCGACAAGGCCGTCGCCGCCGCCATCGAAGAGCTCCGCAAGATCAGCAAGCCGACGACGACCAACAAGGAAATCGCCCAGGTCGGCGCCATCTCCGCCAACTCCGACGCTGAAATCGGCGACATCATCTCCGAAGCCATGGACAAGGTGGGCAAGGAAGGCGTGATCACGGTTGAAGACGGCAAGTCCCTCAAGAACGAACTCGAAGTCGTCGAAGGCATGCAGTTCGACCGCGGCTACCTCTCCCCGTACTTCATCAACCAGCCGGAAAAGCAGGCCGCCGTTCTCGACAACCCGTTCATCCTCCTGCACGACAAGAAGATCAGCAACATCCGCGAACTTCTCCCCGTGCTCGAACAGGTCGCCAAGGCCGCCCGTCCGCTCGTCATCATCGCTGAAGACATCGACGGTGAAGCCCTCGCCACCCTCGTCGTGAACTCCATCCGCGGCATCCTCAAGGTCGTGGCCGTCAAGGCCCCGGGCTTCGGCGACCGTCGCGCCGCCATGCTCGAGGACATCGCCGTCCTGACCGGCGGCACGGTCATCTCGACCAACGTCGGCCTCACGCTCGACAAGGCCACGCTCGAACAGCTCGGCACGGCCAAGAAGGTTGAAGTCACGAAGGAAAACACGACGATCATCGACGGCGCCGGCCAGGCCGAAGCCATCGAAAACCGCGTCAGGAACATCCGCACGCAGATCGAAGCCGCCACGAGCGACTACGACCGTGAAAAGCTTCAGGAACGCGTTGCCAAGCTCGCCGGCGGCGTGGCCCTCATCAAGGTCGGTGCCGCCACCGAAGTCGAAATGAAGGAAAAGAAGGCCCGCGTCGAAGACGCCCTGCACGCCACCCGTGCCGCCGTTGAGGAAGGCATCGTGGCCGGCGGCGGCGTGGCGCTCATCCGCGCCAAGCAGGCCATCCGCGACATCAAGGGCGACAACGACGAACAAAACGCCGGCATCCGCATCGTTCTGCGCGCCATGGAAGAACCGCTCCGCCAGATCGTCGCCAATGCCGGCGACGAACCGAGCGTCGTGGTGAACACCGTCGCTCAGGGCGAAGGCAACTTCGGCTACAACGCCCAGACCGGCGAATACGGCGACCTCGTTGAAATGGGCGTTCTCGACCCGACGAAGGTCACCCGCACCGCCCTTCAGAACGCCGCTTCCGTTGCGTCCCTCATCCTCACGACGGACTGCATGGTCGCCGACATTCCGCAGGACGACAAGCCGATGCCCGCCGGCATGGAAGGCATGGGCGGCATGCCCGGCATGATGTAATCCATCACGCCTGACCAGCCGACCGCCGCTCGTTCTCAGGAACGGGCGGCCTAAAAAGACAAGGGCCGACGATCTTTCGATCGCCGGCCTTTTCCTTGCCTCTCTTCCTTATTGTGCTCCGCCTTACTTGCCGAGAAGCTTGGCAAACGACTCACCCGTCTGCTCGCAAACGGCGACATAGCTGCCGTCTGGCTTCTTCATGACGCCGAACGGCACCTCTCGGGCCGCGGCACGGCGGAATACCTTAGTATTGGTCCACACTGCCTCGCGTTTTTCAAATGGAATTTCCATCTTGCGCACGTCGAGCCCCTTGAAGGCGGCATCCTTCATGTGCGCCTCGTGCTCGAGGAACATGGCCTTCGGATCCTTTGCGGCCAGAATGGCGGCCCCCTGCAGCTCGCTCCAGGGATTGAGCACTGCAACCGGATGCCAGACGAACTTCACGCGGTCAAGGAAGGGCTTGAACTGCTCGTACTCCCAGACACACCAGCGGCACTGCGTGTCGAACGTCATCATCACGACCGTATCGACCTTCTCATTGCCGACGACAAAGCCCGAGCCCTTCTCGGCGAGCTCCGTGAAGAACTCCTCGGCATTGAGGTCGGTGGGCACCGACGGCTTCTTCGGCCAGCGGCTCTCGTAGGCGAAGGCCGGCGCAGTTGCGGCGACCGTCATTAGGCCAGCGGCCCCGATGAACTGTCTGCGTGTGATCATCTTCACAGTCCTCCTGATGACACGGCGTTTTTGACGTGGCTCCTCTCCGGAAGCCGCCTCGTCGAGCATAGCGCAATTCCTCAGGAACGGCCGCAGTGCGAAAGAATTTGTTAAGATAGCGCCCGATTGACAACCACCTTCGGAAGGCACCCCATGAAGTTCACCGAAATGCTCAGCGAACGCTGGCAGAACGCCGGTTCCATGCTCTGCGTCGGGCTTGACCCCAACCCCACCCGCTTCCCGCACGAACTCGCGGGCCGCAGCACGGCCCTCTACGACTTCTGCTGCGGCATCGTCGACGCCACGGCCGACCTCGTCTGCGCATTCAAGCCGCAGATCGCCTACTTCGCCTCCTGCGGCGCCGAGGCCGAACTCAAGGCCGTGATCGACTACATTCACGCCAACCATCCGAAGGTTCCCGTGATCCTCGACGCCAAGCGCGGCGACATCGGTTCCACGGCCGAGCACTACGCCCGCGAAGCCTTCGAGCGCTACGAGGCCGACTGCGTGACGCTCTCCCCGTTCATGGGCTTCGACACGATCAAGCCCTACCTCGCCTACGAGAACAAGGGCGCCTTCATCCTCTGCCGCACCTCCAACCCCGGCGGCGACGACATCCAGATGCTTGAAGTGAACGGCGAGAAGATCTACGAACGCCTTGCGCGCCTTGCCGCCACCGAGTGGAACCTCAACGGCGAACTCGGCCTCGTCGTCGGCGCCACCTATCCCGCCGAACTCGCCAACGTGCGCCGCATCGCGCCGAACCTTCCCCTGCTCGTGCCGGGTATCGGCGCTCAGGGCGGCGACATCCGCGCCTGCGTTGAGGCCGGCAAGACCGCCGAAGGCACCGGCATGGTGATCAACTCCGGCCGCGCCATCATCTACGCGAGCCGCGAAGACGACTGGAAGGAAGCCGCCCGCAAGACCGCCATCGCCACGCGCGACTCCATTCAGGCTGCCGTCTGATCGCCGCCCGCCCAGAACAAAGTCAAAGGCCTGTAAGATCACTCCTGCAGGCCTTTCCTTTGTCTAAGTCCCTGTCAAAGCGAGTCGAGCTTCACGCCGTTGACGGCAACGCCATCGGTCGAAAGCTCCACATGGGCCTCAAGGCGTCCTTCGACCGTCCTGAGGCTGCCGTTCGCCTTCAGTTCAGCTACGGCTTCGGGCCATCCCTTGACGTCCCCTCCGAACTCGGGATCCAACCGCACGGAGAAGGCTCCGATCCTCTCTCCGTCCCTTGCCACGCGCCCTGCGGCCGACAGCGTCCCCTCACCGCGCGTCACCGTGCATTCGTCAAGGTCGAACGTCATGCCGCCCTGCATGATCGCCTGCTCCGCCGCCATCTCGAGGATCGCGGGGCTCACGGCGCCGCCCAGAGCCATCGCATCCACGAGGCGTTCGGGCACGTTGGTCATGTTCGCCCTGAAGGTCAGGGCATCAAGGACGCGCACGCCGTCATAATCCAGCTCACCCGACTTCAGCGTCCAGCTCTGAGAGTAGAGCGCATCGTCCTCTTGGGTTTCGGCCCTCGTCTCCTCGATCGTGCTCGCCATTTCGAAGGCGCCCGTCTTCAGGTTCATGCCCTCGACGTCCGCGGAGCCTCCCTCAAACATCGCCTTCATCTCGGCCCTGCGGCCGTCCTTCGAAACCGACACGTCGAATGTCACGTCTCCCGTGCGAAGACTTCCCCCGCCTTCCGAGCAGGAGAGCCCGCGCCAGACGAGTCGCCCCTCGTGCTCGACGTCACCCGACGTGAGCTCAAGGCCGCCCGCGCTGCAGAGCAGACTGCCTGCGGCCACCCTGAAGGGCTTCACGCGCCAGACGAGTTCGGGCTTCGAGGAGAACAGCCCCGTCGTCAAGACGAGTTCGTCGTCAAACCCCTCGATGCCGTAATCGGGAAGATTCGCCATTGAGCCATATTCCTTGTCAAGCGCCAGCCTTGCCGTCATGCCGAGACCGAACTCCGCGCGCCCCGTCCAGCACAGGCGAAAATCCTTCCCGCGCAGCTTGATCGCCAGATCACGGTACGCGAAGCCCCTGCCCGTCTGTTCTGCGCTCAGCAGAAAGCCCATATCCACGCTCGTGTCGGCCAGCTCGCGGGCGAACTCGTCGAACTGCCTGTCGAAGACGCGGCCCTGCAGCCACACGCCTCCCGACGCAACGGCGGCGAGCACCACAGCCGCACCGCACGCAACCCATGCCTTGTTCACTGCCATCCTCCTTCTCCTTTCTCTCTTCTTTTATTCGCCCCGGCCTTCCTGCTTCGGCGCGGTCTTGACCTTCACTGCGAGCACCTTGTCGATGCGGCGGCGGTCCATGTCGATGATCTCAAGCCGCCAGCCGTCCCACTCGGCGACGTCACCTTCCTTCGGAAGACGTCCGAGCAGGAGCATCATCATGCCGGCGAGCGTGTTGTAGCGTCCGAAGTCCTCCTCGGGCACGCTCTTGATGTCGAGCACGTCCTTGAGTTCGGGGATCGGAATCATGCCGTCGAGCAGGAGCGAACCGTCCTCGCGCCTCGTCACCCAGGCGTCGCCCGGCTGTTCGGGCTTGAATTCGCCCGCAATGGCCTCGAGCACGTCCCTGGGCGTCACGATGCCCTGGACTTCGCCGTACTCGTCGACGACGAGCGCAACAGGCGTGTCGGTCTTCCTGAAGTTCTCCAGAAGCTCCATGCCGGTCAGCGACTCGGGCACGTAGACGGGCGCCACGAGATTGTCCTTGAAGTCGGCGCGGCCCTTTTCCATCATCTGCTGCAGAAGCGACCGCGTCGAGCAGAAGCCCTTCACATCGTCAAGACTGCCGACGCAGACGGGAAGCCGCGAACGCTTCGAGGAGCGGATCTTCTCGATGTTGACCTCGGGCGAGTCCTCGAGGTCGATCCAGTCGATGTCGGCCCTCGGCGTCATCAGCGAGGCCACCTGACGGTCGTCGAGCCTGAAGACGTTGCGCACCATGTCGCGCTCGACCGTCTCGATCACGCCCGACTCCTCGCCTTCGTCGATCATCGCGTGAATCTCCTCCTCCGTCACGGCGTTCTGGCTACGCGTGTCGACGCGCATCAGCCGGAGGATCGAGGCCGTGGAGAGCGATAGCAGCTTCACGAACGGCGCGGCGGCAAGCGAAAGCATGTGCAGGACGGGAGAGACGCGGCACGCCAGGCGTTCGGGCGCCATCTGACCGATGCGCTTGGGGACGAGCTCGCCCATCACGATCGAGAAATACGTGAGCAGCACCACGACGAGCGTGATGCCGACGGCCGAGGCTGTCTCCTCGCCCATGCCGAGCGAGACGAGCCATTCGGCCACGGGCTTGGCGAGCGCGGACTCGCCGAAGATGCCCGAGAGAAGTCCGATGGACGTGATGCCCACCTGAATGGTCGAGAGCGCGCGGTTGGGGTCCGCATTCATGTCCATGGCGCGTCTCGCGCCGGGAACACTCTCCTCGTCCATGTGCTGAAGCCTCGCCCTGCGGCTCGTGATGAGCGCGACCTCGCTGAGCGCAAAGGCCCCGTTCATGCCGATGAGGATCACCAGAATCAATATGTCAAACCAACTGGACATGATTTAAGCAAAGACAAAAAAAGGCGCCCTGCGAATCGATTCAGGGGGCGCCCGTTGTAGAACTGCAGTTCTCAAATTGTAGTCAATATTCGCACGGCATCACAGCGGGATTGCCGAAACGCATGAGCTCAATCAAGCCCTCGAGGGCCGTGAGCACGGTCGCCCTGCGCACCATCGAGCGGCTGCCGTGCGCATGGATCGTGCGCACGTACGTGACGATGTGCTCGTTGAAGCGTTCGGCCCAGCCGATGCACACCGTGCCCACGGGCGTGAGGTGCGTGCCGCCCGTCGGTCCCGCCACGCCCGTCACGGCGACGGCAAGCGTCGAGTCGGGACAGCGTGCGAGCGCACCTCTGGCCATGGCCTGAGCCACGTCCTCACTCACGACGCCTTCCTCCTCGATCATCTTCGGATCGACGTCGAGAAGCGATGTCTTGGCTTCGGCCGCATAGGTCACGAAGCCCTCGCGGAACCATGCGGAGCTGCCGGGCACCTCGGTGATGGCGGCCGCGATGCCGCCGCCCGTGCAGCTTTCGGCCGTCACGACGACGTGCCGCCTCTCTGCGGCGACGACGCCGAGACGCTCGGCCGCCAGCGCTATGCGCTCGTTGAGATCAGGCATGATCCTCAGCCGAAGAGCCAGCCGAGAATGCTGACGACGACCCAGGCGTAGAAGGCCGCGACCACGTCGTCGAGCATGACGCCCGCGCCGTTCTTCATCTTTTCATCGATGATGTCGACCGGCGGCAGCTTCATGATGTCGAAGAAGCGGAAGGCCGCAAAGCCCGCGACCCACCAGAGGGTGCCCGCAGGCAGGAACGCGAAGAGAAGCCAGATGCCGACCACCTCGTCGACGACGACGCCCTTGTGGTCCTCGACGCCGAGATCGGCCGCAACCTTCCCCGCTGCCCAGGCGCCCGCGATGAAGAGGGCGATCGAGAGAATCACCCACGCGGCGGTCGTCATGGCCGGAGAGAGCACGATGAAGGAGAGCGCGCCCGCGAGCGAGCCGTAGGTGCCGGGCGCCTTGGACGGAAGACCCGCACCAAAGAACGTGGCGATCATGTGTGCCGGATGGGACCAGACGAAACGGCTGGTCAATTCGATCTGATTAGCAGGATTGGAGTCGTCGTACTTCTGCAGCATGTTCACTTCCTGGTTGCCGCCGCAGGCTTGGCCTGCGGCGCTGGGGGTCGGAGATCAGAGTCCTAGCGCTTCGCCTCAGGCGGCAAAGTGGTCGAACCCCTGCGTGGGCGTCGTCACGATGCCGCCGTTTTGCGAGCGGACAGTGAGATTATCGCCCGAGACTTTTTCGCAAATCTTACCAATTCGGGTAAGTCTGGTCTTTGTCAAAAGTCCCGCCTGCTCGATGCGAAGCGCAGCGGAGGGAGGGGCCGTGAAGACGAGCTCGTAGTCGTCGCCGCCGGTCAGCGCCGCCTCCTGCTGTGCGGCGGGGGAAAGCGCCCTGAGCGCGCTCGAGACGGGCACGGCCTCCCAGAGAATACTGCCCGAGACGCCGCTGCGTTCGAGAATGTGCCCCAGATCCGCCAGCAGGCCGTCCGAGACGTCCGCGCAGGCCGTCGCAAGATCAAGAAGCGTCGAGCCGAGCATGTTCCTCGGCGTCGGGCGGTCCATTCTGGGGAAAAGTGCCTCGGCCGCATCGGGCATCAGCTGCCAGTGGCCCCAACGGTGCTTGAGCGCCGCATATGCGTCGCCCACCGTGCCCGAGACCCAGATGTCGTCGCCGGGCTTCGCGCCCGCGCGCGTGAGTCCCTTCCCTTCGGGAAGCGAGCCCATCGCCGTGATCGAGATCGTCACGGGCGCATGCGTGCCGCCGACCTCAGCCGTTCGGGTCGTGTCGCCCCCGAGAAGCGCGCAACCCGAGCTCTCCGCAAGGGCCATCAGGCCGCGGGAAAAACCCGCAAGCCATTCGTCGTCACGCTCGGGCAGTCCGATCGAGAGAAAGAACGCCCGCGGCGACGCGCCTGCGGCCGCAAGGTCCGACAGATTGACGGCGAGGGCCTTGTAGCCGATGTCCTCGGGCCTGGCGCCGGGCAGAAAGTGCGTGCCCACGGCCATCATGTCCGTCGTCACCGCAATGCGGTTGCCCGGCATGTCGATGATGGCGCAGTCGTCGCCCACGCCCTGACTTCGCCACTCTCCGAACGCGTCATGCGTGAAGAAGCGGTCGATGATCTGAAATTCTCCGCGTCGCATTTTTCTACCTCCGAAAAAAAGCACGCTTCCAAGAAAAAGAGCCGCTCCCTCCGAAGGGAACGGCCCGTTTGTGGGAATCAGTCAGAGACTGATTCGTCAGGCGCGCGGCGCAGCCGTCTCTTCGGGACGAACTTCGCGCGCGACAAGCTCAAGAACGGCGTTCGTGAAGCGGTAGCCGCTGCCGAACTGCTTGACGAGCTCGATGGATTCGTTGAGGATTACGCGCCAGGGCGTTTCCGGGCAGGCCATGAGTTCGTACGTGCCGATCATGAGCACCGCACGTTCGACGAGCGAAATGCGGGAGAGTTCGCGGTCGGCGTGACGGGCGATGGCGTCCGCCACTTCGGCATGACGGTCAAGCACGCCGGCGAGCAGCTTCGTGAAGAGCTCGCGATCGGCCTTCTCGAAGTCCGTCGGACGGATGTCGCTGCCTTCGAGCTGCTCTTCCTCGTCGTGCAGAAGGCTCGAGAGGTGGGCTTCGATGCCGGTGTAGTCCTGGGACGGATCGGCGAGCCACTGGTAGAGGCCGAGCATCACGAAGACGCGGGCCAGATGGCGGGCGGAGTGCGCCGCCGACTTGCGGTGGCCTTCCTTGTGTTCAGTCATTCTTCAAGATTCCTTTGATGACGGCATCAGTCTTCGGAGGTCACTTCATCGAAATCCTCGTCGAACTCGTCGATGCAGAACTCCTTGGCGAAGTTGGCCATTTCAACGGCGCAGCGTGCGCAGTCGCGGCCCTTCATGTCGATGCGTTCCTCGCACTGCTCGTCGTTTTCCGTCGTCAGCACGCCGTTGGCGATGGGAATGTCGTAGTCGAGACAGACGCGGGTGATGCCGCTGCCGGACTCGTTGCTCACGAGCTCAAAGTGGTAGGTTTCACCGCGGATAACGGCGCCGAGGGCGATCAGGGCGTCGTATTCGCCCGTCTGGGCGAGCTTCTGCAGCGCGAACGGGATTTCGAGGGCACCCGGCACGGACACCTTCGTCACGTCCTCTTCCATCACGCCGAGCTTGCGCAGTTCGTCCATGCAGGACTCGAATTCACCGCGGCCGGCATATTCGTTGAAGCGGGCGACCACGATGCCGATGCGAAGGTCGGTACCGTCGAGTTTGGTGGGAACAATATCAACAGCCATGTCTGTCTCCTAGGGGCCTCTGCAGGCGGGAGCTGAATTCGTTTTGAAAAGATCCCGAAGGCCAGGCCCTCGGGCCGCCGCCGGCCTGCCGGCGACGACTGATAGACGTTTATTTTAACGCGAAAGACCTGCGTGACGCAGGGCGGGCGGGTGCGGGCGCCGTTTTTTCGGCCCCGCGGTCGAAAAACGGCGCCCTTCACCAGAAGAACGCCGCCTTTTCCTGATGCGGAACGCCTTCTTCCTGATCAGAAGAGGGAGTCCTCGTCGTTACGAAGCGACATCATGCGCTCGATGTAGCGGGCGATCGTGTCGATCTCAAGATTGACGTAGCTCTGGGCCTTGAGGTGCTTGAGCGTCGTCACCTCGACCGTGTGCGGGATGAGGTTGATCGTCACGAGCGTGTCCATCGCCGTATCCTCGACCTTGTTGATCGTAAGCGAGACGCCGTTGACCGTGATCGAGCCCTTGTAGGCGAGATACGGAGAGAGGACGCGGGGGGCGCGGATGACGAGGCGCCACGATTCGGCGACCTGCTCCATGCTTTCAACCTGACCCACGCCGTCGACGTGACCGCTCACGAGATGGCCGTCGACGCGGTCGCCGAGACGCATGGCCTTCTCGAGGTTGACCTCGCCGAACGTGTCGAGGCCCGTCGTCTTCGAGAGGCTCTCGGCGGAGACGTCGACCTTGAATTCCGTGTCCGTCTTCTCGACGACGGTCATGCACGCGCCGTTGACGGCGATCGAGTCGCCGATGCGAACCTCGTCAAGACCGAGATCGGGAGCGCAGATCGTCAGGCGGACGCCGTTGCCGAGAGGTTCCGGTTCACGAACCTTGCCGATGGCCTGAATAATGCCGGTAAACATTTAGAGTCATCTCCTCAAAATCACACGCAGATCGGCACCGATCTGAGTAAAGTCTTCAATCGTCCAGCGGTGCGCCAGACCGGGTTCCTCGGGAAGCGGAACGCTTGCAACGGGCATCCCCGAGCCGAAAAGGCAGGGAGCAGTATACAGCACGATCTCGTCGACAAGTCCCTCGGAGAGAAAGCTCCCGTTGAGCCCCGCACCCGCCTCGAGATGGACCTCGTTGACCTGCCTTCGTCCAAGCTCGTCGAGAAGCGCACCGAGGTCCACGCGTCCCGGATGCGCCGCATCGGGAAGCCTCAGCACCTCGGCGCCTGCGGCGACGAGCGCCGCCTCGGCCTCTTCGCCGGCCTGCGCACAGACGAGGACCGTGCCGCCGCCCTTGAGAATCTCCGCCCCGACGGGCGTCTCAAGCCTCGGATCCACGACCACGCGGAACGGGAACCTCACCTGATCAGGGAGCCTCACCGTCATCTTCGGATTGTCGGAGAGCACCGTGCCGATGCCCGTCACGACCGCCCCCGACACCGCACGCCAGTACTGAGAGTCCTCGCGCGCCGCAGGGCCCGTGATCCACTGGGATCGGCCGTCGGGAAAGGCCGTGCGGCCGTCGAGCGTCGCGGCGCACTTCATCCTCACCCAGGGCCTGCCCGTCGTCATACGGGTGAGAAAGCCCCTGTTGGAGAGCCATCCCTCTTTGCTTCGGACGCCTTCGGTCACCTCGATGCCCGCATCGCGGATCATCTTCAGACCCCGCCCCGCCACCTGGGGGTTCGGGTCGGCGACCGACGTCACGACGCGGCCGATCCTGTGCTCGACGATCGCAAGCGCACAGGGCGGCGTGCGCCCCCAGTGTGAGCAGGGCTCGAGCGTCACGTAGATCGTCGCACCCTCAACGCTTTCTCCACGCGCGGCGGCATCCCTCAGAGCCATCACCTCGGCGTGCGGCCCCCCCGTCTGCTGCGTGAAGCCCCGGCCGATCACCCGGCCGTCCCTCACGATGACGGCGCCGACCGCAGGATTGGGCGGAGAAAGCCTGCGGGCCTTCGCGGCCTCCTCAAGCGCAAGCCCCATCCAGAAGTCGTCGTCCTTCACGCGACCTTCATCCACAGCGCATTCCGTCATTTGGCCTCCTCCGCCTCCGCTGCCTTCCTCTCCGCATCCCTGCGGGCGCGGCGCTCGGCGGCGGCCTTTTTCTTCGCCTCGCGGGCGGCGACCTCGGCCTCGTGCTCGAGCCTGAACTTCCTCAGCACGTCGAACGCGCCGTCGGTGCTTCCGTCGGGCACGGCCGCATTCTGAATCATCGATGCAAAGGCAAGCGGATCGCCGATGTTGAAGTACACCGACGCAAACCTGATGTAGGCGATGGTGTCGAGCTTCTGCAGGGCGCCGAGCACGAGCTCGCCCACGACGCTCGACTCGATCTCGCGGTCTCCGAGCATGATCATCGCCTGCTCGACGGAGTCGACCGCCTCCTCAAGCTGCTCGGGCGTCACGGGACGCTTGCGCAGCGCCAGCGTCATCGAGGCCTGAAGCTTCGCCCTGTTGTAGTCGGTGCGCTGGCCGTTGCGCTTGACGACCGCGGGAATGGGCAAGTGCGCCCTCTCGAAGGTCGTGAAGCGCTTGCCGCAGGCCGGACACTTGCGGCGGCGACGGATCGCGTACCCCTCCTCAGGGGCACGCGAATCGATCACCTGGGTATCCGGATTCTGGCAGAAGGGACATCGCATGAGGAGACTCCTTGCGTACGGTGGAAGCCCGTCCCGAACCGCATCGGCCGGCAGACACTTCCAAATCAGGAACAAGTGTCCGAAAGTTTAGCGCCCGCCCGCAGGCAAACTCAAGTCCCCAAACACAAAATAAGGGCCACCCAATCACTCGAAAGGGTAGCCCTTGTGTTTTCATGCGTTTTCGGGGAGACCCGAAGCCTCCCCTGCGGCCGCCTGAGCGCCTTAGTCGCCGTAGACCGGGAAGGCGGCGGTGAGGTTCGCAACTTCGGCCTTGACGCGTTCGAAGACGGCCTGGTCTTCAGGCGCCTCGAGCAGATCGACGATCAGGTTCGCCACCTTGCGGGCCTCGGCTTCGCCGAAGCCGCGGGTCGTCATGGCGGGAGAGCCGAGACGGATGCCGGACGTCACGAAGGGCTTTTCCGGATCGTTCGGGATGGCGTTCTTGTTGACCGTGATGTGAGCGGCGTTGAGCAGCGTTTCGGCGGCCTTGCCCGTGATCTTGAGCGGACGAAGGTCGACAAGCATCACGTGGCTTTCCGTGTGGCCGGAAACGATGCGCAGGCCGCGCTTGACGAGCTCTTCGGCCATGGCAGCGGCGTTCTTCATCACCTGCTCGCCGTAGACCTTGAAGGACGGAGCAAGGGCTTCGCCGAGGGCCACGGCCTTGGCGGCGATGACGTGCATGAGCGGACCGCCCTGCATGCCCGGGAAGACGGCGGAGTTGATCTTCTTCTCAAGGTCGGGACGGCAGAAGATGAGGCCGCCGCGCGGACCGCGGAGCGTCTTGTGCGTGGTCGTCGTCACGATGTCGGCGTGGCCGAACGGGGTCGGGTAGACGCCGGCGGCGATGAGGCCCGCATAGTGGGCCATGTCGACCATCAGGTAGGCGCCGACGGAGTGGGCGATTTCGGCAAAGCGCTTGAAGTCGATGCGAAGCGAGTAGGCGGAGGCGCCGGCGACGATGATCTTCGGCTTGCATTCCCTGGCGAGCTGTTCAACGCGGTCGTAGTCGATCGCCTCGTTGGCGTCAAGACCGTAGGGAACGACCTTGAAGTAGCGGCCGGAATAGTTGAGGTGCATGCCGTGCGTCAGATGGCCGCCTTCGGCAAGCGAGAGGCCCATGATCGTGTCGCCGACCTCGAGAAGGCCGAAGTACACGGCGGAGTTGGCCTGAGCGCCGGAGTGGGGTTGCACGTTGACGGCCATCTCGACGCCTGCGGGCTCGCAGAAGAGCTTCTTGGCGCGGTCGATGGCGAGCTGTTCGACGACGTCGACGTGCTCGCAGCCGCCGTAGTAGCGCTTGCCGGGATAGCCTTCCGCGTACTTGTTCGTGAGGCAGGAACCCTGGGCCTGCATGACCGCCGGAGAGGCGTAGTTTTCGCTCGCGATGAGCTCAATGTGGTCTTCCTGACGGGCGGTCTCGTGGCTGATGACGTCCCAGACAGCGGGATCGACGGCCTCAATGGTATTGGAGCGCTTAAACACGACTTCAGTTCCTTTAGTAAGACGGCGGCGGATGCCGCCGGAGGTTAATGACGTGGATTCTGTGAATGCCGGTCGTCTCAAAGGGCGGCCAGACGGGGATTGAGCGTATAGCGGCCAACAAGCTCAGCCGACGCGAGGACATGGCCCTTCATGGCGGCGTCGACGCCCTGCCATGTCGCATTTTCAGGAAGCTCGAGCCTCGGGGCGTCGAGCGCGAAGACCATGAACCGGTAGTAGTGCCAGCGTGCGTCGAAGAACGGCGGACAGGGGCCATCGTAGCCCGTGCCCGTTTCGCCCGGAGCAGGCGTGCCGCCGCGGCTGTAGTCGTTGATGCAGACGTCGCCGAAGCCCGGCGTCGTCTTCCTCTCCTCCGCAAGCGCCCCTTCGGCGATGCTCGTCACGTCAGCGGGGCAGTTGGGCTGCACCCAATGCACGAAGCGGCGGCGGGGCTGGGAAACAGGAATCTCGCCCGAGGCGTCGCGCTCGGCGAGATCCGTCGGCACGTCGTCGTCAAGGCAGGCAAGCACGAAGGACGCCGTGTCCTCGGGCGCGTCCGTCCAGGAGAGCTGGGGATTGAGGTTCGTCGAGCGGACGGTCGAGCCGTCCTCTCCGATTCGGCCCCAGGCAAGGGCTTCAGGAATGAAATCGCCCTGTTTGAAGTTGTCGGAAGTGATTTTCACTGGGTGCTTCTCCACGTGCGGAGCCGCCCGGAGCGGGCGGCGTCCTCTATTTATATCATCACTTTCGGCCCAAGACCACGGTCTAGAACATTGGGACTAGTCGGCGCCAGCACCATCAACCCTAAGGTGGAGGCTGAAGGTCGCCGGTCCGTCATTGACGAGCGAGACGCGCATGTGCGCGCCGAATTCGCCTGTGGGGCAGGACAGCCCCTCGCCCCTGAGCGCCGTCACAAACGCATTGAAGGCGGCAAGGCCCTCTTCGGGCGGCGCAGCTCTGGAGAAGCTCGGGCGATTGCCCGACATCGTGTCCGCGGCAAGCGTGAACTGCGAGACGCAGAGCACGTCGCCGCCGACGTCGACGACGCTCCTGTTCATCCTGCCCGCCTCGTCCTCGAAGATGCGAAGTCTCGCGGTCTTGCGTGCGAGCTTCCCGATGACGGCGGGCGTGTCGCCGGGCTCCCCGCACACCAGCGCAAGAAGCCCGCGGCCGACGACCCCGGTCACGCGTCCTTCAACGCTCACCGAGGCTTCGGCCACTCGCTGGATCAGAACGATCATGATCCGCTTCTCAGGCGATCGTGATGCGGGCCCACTTGCGCTTGCCGACCTGCACCGTCACGACGGTGCCGGCCTTGAGCTTGAGCCCCTTGTCGGAGACCTTCTCGCCTTCGATCCTCACGCCGCCCTGATCGATGTTGCGATTGGCGTCGGACGTGGAGGAGACGAGACCGGCGGCCTTGAGCATCTGGCCGACGCCGATCTCGCCGGCGGGAGCCTCGACCGTCACTTCGGGAATGTCGCTCGGCATGGCGCCGGCGCGGAAGCGGGCGTTGAATTCATCTTCGGCGGCATTGGCGGCGCAGTCCGAATGGAAGCGGCCCACGATCTCCTTGGCGAGCAGCACCTTGGCGTCGCGCGGATTACGGCCCTCGGAGCACTCCTTCTTGAGCTGGGCGATCTCGGCGTTGCCGCGCAGGCTCAGCAGGTCGTACCAGTCCCACATCAGCGAGTCGGAGATGGACATCACCTTACCGAACATGTCGTTCGGAGCGTCGGTGATGCCGATGTAGTTGTGCTTGCTCTTGCTCATCTTGACCTGACCGTCAAGACCCACGAGAAGCGGCATCGTCAGGATGCACTGGGGCTCCTGACCGTACTGGCGCTGGAGTTCGCGGCCGACGAGCAGGTTGAAGCGCTGGTCGGAGCCGCCGAGCTCGAGGTCGGCCTTGAGGGCCACGGAGTCGTAGCCCTGCATCAGCGGGTAGATGAGCTCGTGCATGGCGATCGGAGCCTGCTCGGCGTAGCGCTTGGCGAAGTCGTCGCGCTCAAGAAGGCGTGCGAGCGTGTAGCGGGAGGCAAGCTGAATGAGGCCCACGGAGCCGAGCTTGTTGCACCATTCGGAGTTGTAGCGGACTTCGGTGCGGTCAAGGTCGAGCACGAGGCCGGCCTGATTGAGGTAGGTCTGGGCGTTCTGGACGATCTGCTCGTGCGAGAGCGGCGGACGCGTGGCGTTGCGGCCGGACGGATCGCCGATGGCGGCCGTGAAGTCGCCCACGAGGAAGATCACCGTGTGGCCGAGGTCCTGAAGCTGGCGCAGCTTGTTGAGCACGACCGTGTGGCCGATGTGGATGTCGGGAGCCGTCGGGTCGAGGCCGAGCTTGCAGCGCAGCGGTTCACCGGTCATCTTGGAGCGGGCGAGCTTCTGTTCGAACTCCTCCTCAATGAGGAACGTGTCGGTGCCGCGGCGGATGAGGGCCATCGCCTCGCGGATGTCGTCGGTAACAGGGAGCTTCTTGGCCTCCTGAGCCTTCTCTAATTCAACGGTCATCAGTATCCCTTCAATGACTTAAACAAACTGAGGCCGCCGCGTTGCAGCGCCCGTTCGCAGGCTCATCTGCACGCAAAGTCATGCAAAAGGCCCCCGGAGACGCATGAAATGCCCGCCTGTAACCATTTTTAAGGTTTTTTAGGCGGGACGCACAGCGGTTCTGATTTAAAATGGCAATCTAAGTATTGTTCCCTTTTTCCGCGCCTTTCGCAACTCCGACTCATCATGACCGCTCCCTCCCTCATTGCCCGGCAGCTCCGCACCGCCGGGAGGGCGTTTCGATCCTGGCTCAAGGTCTGGGCCTCGTCCCCGCTTCTCCACGCGTGCAGACTGAGTACCGGGGCCGCAACGGCGGGGATAGCCTCGATGGTCGTGATCGGAACGACGGGCGCCATGCTCGGCGTCTCGCCCAGTCTCGCGCAGGAAAAGCACCGCGCGGACTTCGTGACGGGCTCCGTTGACGACTCCGTTCTCACGCAGGCGCTCGACGCCCTGCGCCGCAACGGCTCCGTTACGCCCCGCAGCCTGACCGTACGCAACGGCGAGACCCTCTCCTCCCTGCTCGCACGCCTTGAAGTCGTCGACCCTCAGGCCGTCTCCTACATCCGCTCGCAGCGCATGCTACGTCCGCTCGTCATGCCGCAGGACGGCCAGTACGTCAACGCAGGCGTCCTGCCCGACGGCCGACTTGCCTTCCTGCACCTCTATCTCGAGGGCCCGCACCCTCAGGACAGCCGCCGCATCGAGGTCACCCGCACGGGCGAGCTCTTCGCCGCCGCCGAATACCCCGTCGCCTTCGACACGCTCGAGGAAAGCATCTCCGGCGTCGCCTCCTCGGGCTTCGTTGCCACCGTCGAGTCCCTGCGCATTCCCGCCGACATCGCCGAACAGCTCAAGGTCGTCTGGGAGGGCGCCGACAATCCCGTCCGCACCCTCAAGCAGGGCGACTCGCTCCGCCTCGTCTTCGAGCGCAAGTTCGCAGGCGGCGACTTCATCCGCAACGGCCAGCTGCTTGCCGTTCAGGTGGTCTCGGGCGAGGACGTCCACGAGGCCTACTGGTTTGAGAACGACAGCCGTGCCGGCGGCTTCTACACGCTCGCTGGCCGCGCCTCGCAGCAGACCTTCATGCGCGTACCGCTCGACGTCAAGGACGTGAGCAGCGAGTTCGCGCCGCTTCGCCGTCATCCCGTCACGGGCGTCGTGCGCCCGCACAACGGCACCGACTTCCGCGCCCCCTCGGGCTCCCGCATCTTCGCTGCCGCCGACGGCGTGGTCACCTTCGTGGGCTACGAGCGCAAGGGCTACGGCCGCTACGTCAAGATCGACCACGGCCTCGGCCGCACCACGCTCTACGCGCACATGTCCCGCATCACCAAGAACCTGCGCGCAGGCCAGAAGGTCGAGCGCGGCGACGTGATCGGCTACGTGGGCCGCACGGGCCTTGCCACCGGTCCGCATCTGCACTACGAACTGATGTTCGACGGCGTGCAGATCAATCCGCGTACGGCCGACCTGCCCGACACCGAAAACCTGACCGCCTTCCAGGTGGCCCAGCTCAAGACGATCGCCCGTCCGATTCAGGCCCGCTTCGACCTGCTTGCCGAAAGCGAGTCGCTTCCCGTTCCGACCGTCCTGCGCACCCACAGGGACGACGCAACCGCCGTCGCCAAGCATCTTCTCGGCGACGAGGAGCAGGCCGAAGGCGCTTCCAGGGTGGCGCACCGCGTCACCTCGATGAAGGAAGACTGATTCCTTCTCCATGCAGGCATCAGAAAGCCGGCGCCATGGCGTCGGCTTTTCCTTGTCCGCCATTTCCGCAGGGAACCACCATGACCGAACGCATTACGATCGGACTCATGTCCGGCACCAGCCTTGACGGCACGGACGCCGTCGCCATGGCCTTCGACGGCCGTGTCATGAGGAGTCTCGGGCACTCCTCGCTCGCCTTTCCGCCCAACCTGCGCGCTGCGCTCGCGGCGCTCACGCTGCCCGGCCCCGACGAAATCGAGCGCATGGGCGAAGCCTCCGTCGCGCTTGCTCGCCACTATGCAGAAGCCACCGGCCTTCTTCTGGCCCGAACGGGACTCTCCCCCGCCGACGTCGCCGCACTCGGCGTGCACGGCCAGACGATCCGCCATCGTCCTCAAAAGGGCTTCACGCTGCAGCTCAACCATCCCGCGCTCGTCGCAGAGCTCACGGGCATCGACGTCGTTGCGGACCTGCGCTCCCGCGACGTGGCCGCAGGAGGCGAGGGAGCGCCGCTCGTGCCCGCATTCCACGCCGAATGCTTCACGGGAGACGTCCCGCGCGTCGTCCTCAACATCGGAGGCATCGCCAACATCTCCGTTCTGCCCGCCCGCGGCGAGTCCCTCACCATCCTTGGCGGCGACACGGGTCCGGGCAACATGCTCATCGACACATGGACCCAGCGCATCACGGGAGCCCTTTACGACCGGGACGGCCGGTGGGCGGCCTCAGGCCGAGTCAGCACGACGCTTCTCGACGACCTTCTGAGCGAGCCCTACTTTGCGCTTCCCATTCCGAAGTCGACGGGCAGGGAGCTCTTCTCGCCCGCCTGGCTCGACGCCCGCCTTTGCGGCCATGAGAGCCTGCCGCCCGAAGACGTCGCGCGCACGCTCGTCGAACTGACCGCCCGCACGATCACGGACGCCGTCGCACGATTCGCCCCCGACGCCGCCGAGCTTTACGTCTGCGGCGGTGGTGTCTACAACAAGACCCTCATGCAGGCCATCGCCTCGCACTTCCCCGGCCTCACGGCCTCGACTGAAGCTCTGGGCGTGCCGCCCATGGAAGTGGAGGCGGCAGCCTTTGCCTGGCTTGCGGAGCGCTTTCTCGCAGGTCTCCCCGGAAACCTGCCTGCGGTCACGCGGGCGGCGGGACCGCGAATTCTCGGCGCCCTCTATCCGCGCTGATCAGGATGGAAGCAGGTCTATGAAAAAACGGACGGCGTTCGCATGGAACATCGTCCGTTTGTTTTTGTGTCGACGGGCCTTCGGCCCTCCAACATCAGACTCCGAAGGAGGAGCCGCAGCCGCAGGTCGTCACCGCATTGGGATTGTCGATGACGAACTGAGCGCCGCTCAGGTCGTCCTTGAAGTCGATCTTGGCGCCGACGAGGTACTGGTAGCTCATGGAATCGATGAGAAGCGTCACACCGCCCTTTTCCATCACGGCGTCGTCGGGGTTCTGGACCTCGTCGAACGTGAAGCCGTACTGGAAGCCGGCGCAGCCGCCGCCCTGAACGAACACGCGCAGCTTGAGGCTAGGATTGCCCTCTTCGTCCATCAGCTCCTTGACCTTCGCGACGGCGGCGTCGGTGAAGTTGATGGGATCGGGCATGAGCTCGGGCATTTCTTCCTGAGGCGTTTCAATCTTTTCAGTCATCGGGGTATGTGCCGTCCAAAGGACGGCCCTCCAAAAATGTGACGGGACGCCGGGGCTTCTCTTCCACGATGGGCGGAGGCCGTTCACGGCGTTGTTCAAGCGATCATCTATGCTACACGAAAAAGCGCGCTCGTGACGGGCCTCGCCGTCAGATTCGGCACGCGCAGACGACAAAAAAGGCCGCGCTGCTTGATGCAGGCGACCTTCTTTTTGCCGGGATCCGCAGAAGGACGAGCCTTCTGCAAATCCGTACTCGAAGCGATTAGCGCTTGGAGAACTGCTTGGCGCGGCGGGCCTTGCGCAGACCGACCTTCTTACGTTCGACTTCACGAGCGTCGCGGGTCACGAGACCGGCGTTGGAGAGAACGCTCTTGAGGCCGGCGTCGTAGTCGACGAGGGCGCGCGTGATGCCGTGACGGATGGCGCCGGCCTGGCCGGATTCGCCACCACCGCAAACGTTGACCATGATGTCGAACGTTTCGGTGTTTTCCGTGAGCTGAAGCGGCTGCATGACGATCATGCGGCCCGTTTCACGGTGGAAGTACTGTTCCAGCGGACGGCCGTTGATCACGATCTTGCCAGTGCCGCGCTTGATGAAAACACGAGCGACCGAGCTCTTGCGGCGGCCGGTGCCGTAGTTGTAGTTACCGATCATCTTTCAAGCCTTTCGGAAATTAGAGGTCAAGAACCTTGGGTTGCTGGGCGGAGTGCGGGTGTTCGGCGCCGGCGTAGATCTTGAGCTTCTTGATCATGGCGTAGCCGAGCGGGCCCTTCGGAAGCATGCCCTTGACGGCGATTTCCAGAGCGCGGCCCGGGTGCTTGTCCTGCATTTCGCGGAACGTCGTTTCGTAGATGCCGCCGGGATAGCCCGTGTGGCGGTAGTACGTCTTCTTCGTGTCCTTTTCAGCGGAAAGCTTGAGCTTGTCCGCGTTGATCACGACGATAAAGTCACCCGTGTCGACATGGGGCGTGAATTCGGGCTTGTGCTTGCCACGAAGGCGCAGAGCGATTTCGCTGGCAAGACGGCCGAGCACCTTGTCACTGGCATCGACCACGAACCAGTCGCGCTTAACCTCAAGCGGCTTGGCCGAGAAGGTCTTCATTGCGTTTCACCTAATAAGTAAGGCAGCTGCTGCAGCGCTCAACGGATGGCGCCGCGGTCCGTCATCATTTCTGAGGACCCGCACTGACATGCAGATGCTGAATAAAAACAAAAGCGAACCTGAAATTGGGTTCGCCCTAGAAATATGGCGTTCTGAACTTCGCGTGTGAATCACGGCGCCAGTGGAAAAAGATGGGGTAAGCAATCCGTGAAGCAAAGTCAGGACCGCGATTTTACCCTAATCGCCCCTACTTGTCCACAAAAAGGACCGATTTTTTTATTTCCGTCCGCCGCCGTCCTCAAGAGACGGCGCGGCACGCCAAAAGAAACGGCACGGGCGCCTCCGCCATGGAGTCGCCCGCACCGAAGGCCGGCGGCCGAAGGGCCCGGGGGCCCTTCAGGCATCGGTCTTACTTCTTCTGCTCAGCCTCTTCGGCCGGCTTTTCCTCGACGACTTCGACGTCGATCACCTTTTCGGCTTCAACGGGCGCAGCCTCGGCCTTTTCCTCAGCCTTGCATTCGCAGACTTCGGCTTCGCAGACCTCGGCCTTGCATTCGCATTCGGCCTTCTCGCACTCGCACTTGCCTTCCTCGCATTCGCACTTGCCTTCTTCACAGGTGCAGGCTTCGTCGGCGCAGCAGCATTCCTCGACGGGCAAGCCGAAGGCGGCGGCGATCTTGGGCAGCAGGGCGTTCGTGCGGGCCTCGTTCATCTGGCCGAGGCGCAGACGGCGAAAGAGCACGTCCTCGGGCGTGCGGGCGAACTCGTGGTCGCGGGCGTAGAGGGCGAACTGAACGACCTTTTCGTCGGCGGCGTCACCGGCTTCGGCCTCGATCTCAAGAGCTGCATGGTCCCAGTTGGGATCGCAGAAGATCGGCAGATCCTTCGTGACGCAGAGACGCGGCGGGATGAGGTGACGCAGCGTGGCGACGAGCATGGCGTGCTCGGCCATCTTGCGGTAGGCCGTCCACTTGCCGCCCGTCACGGTGATCATGTTGCCGAATTCGGGAATGACGGCGTGTTCGCGGGAAACCTTGGCGGTCGAGCCGGCGGAACCCGTGGCCTGCGGATTGAAGAGCGGACGCAGGCCGGCGAAGGAGGCCTTGACGTCGGCGCGGGTGATCGGCTTTTCAAGATAGCCAGAGGCCGTCTCGATCATGAAGTCGATTTCGGCGTCGCTCACCTTCGGATCGAAGTCGGCTTCCTTCTGTTCCACGTCGGTCGTGCCGACGAGGAGCATGCCGTGCCAGGGAATGGCGAAGAGCACGCGGCCGTCGCGGGTCTTCGGGATGAGCATGCCGGTGTCGCCGGGCATGAAGGACTTGTCGAGCAAGATGTGCGAGCCGCGGGAGACGCGCACGAGCGTGGAGGCATCCGGATCAACCATGCGGCGGATCGGATCGACCCAGGCGCCGGCGGCGTTGAAGACCATCTTCGTGCGGATGACGAACTCTTCGCCGGTTTCCTTGTCCTTCGCGGTCACGGAGCGGATCATGCCGCCTTCACGGGTGACACCAACGACGGGCATGTAGTTGAGCGGCACGGCGCCGTGTTCGTAGGCCGTGCGGATGAGCGCAACGTCAAGACGTGCGTCGTCGAACTGGCCGTCGAAGAACTGCACGCCGCCCATCAGGCCTTCGGGCTTGACGCCGGGCAGGCGCATGAGGGTGTCCTCGCGGGAGAGGCTCGACGTGTGGCCGATGTTGTAGCCGCCATAGGTCATGGCGGAGTAGATGCCGAGGCCGATCGTGTAGAACTCGCGCTCGCCCTTCTTGTAGCAGGGCAGGATGAAGGGCTTGGAGTGCACGAGGTGCGGAGCGTTCTTGATGAGGATGCGGCGTTCCTTCAGAGCTTCGCGCACGAGACCCCAGTCACGCGGATTCTTCATGTAGCGCACGCCGCCGTGAATCAGCTTCGTCGAACGGGACGACGTGCCGGACGAAAAGTCCTGAGCCTCCAGCACGACAGTCTTGAGGCCGCGGGAGGCGGCGTCGACCGCAATGCCGGCGCCCGTGGCGCCGCCGCCGATGACGACGACGTCCCAGACGGGATCTTCACGAAGTTTGGCGAGCAGTTCCTCGCGGCAGGTGGTTTTCACTTCAGCCATGGTCACTTATTCCAGTTGCGGGCGCGGCCGACGGCTCGGGCCCATTGGTTCATCAAATACTCTCGCCTGTCGGCGGTCATCGAGGGCTCGAACACCCTGTCGACGCGCCACAAGGCGGAAATTTCTTCACACGACTCCCAGACGCCCGTCGAAAGGCCGGCAAGGAACGCCGCCCCGAGCGCAGTCGTTTCGGTAATGGCGGGACGAATGACCGGCACGCCGGAGATGTCCGCCTGAAACTGCATGAGAAGGTTGTTGCGGGAGGCGCCACCGTCAACACGCAGCTCCTTGAGCTCGGTGCCTGCATCAAGCTGCATCGCCTCGAGCACCTCCGCGCACTGGAAGGCGATGCCCTCAAGTGCGGCGCGCGCGACGTGCGCCTTCGTCGTACCTCTCGTCAGCCCGATCATCATGCCGCGGGCCTCGCTGTCCCAATGCGGGGCGCCGAGCCCCACGAAGGCGGGAACGAGATAGACGCCGCCGTTGTCGGGCACGCTCTTGGCGAGCGACTCGATCTCCTCGGCGGAATTGAAGAACTGCAGGCCGTCCCTGAGCCACTGCACGACGGCGCCGGCAATGAAGACGGAGCCCTCAAGCGCATACTGCGTGCGTTCGCCGCAGAGCTGCCAGGCTGCCGTGCCGATCAGGCGGTGCTGGCTCATGCGGGGCTCGCTTCCCACGTTCATCAGAAGGAAGCCGCCCGTGCCGTAGGTGTTCTTTGCGCAACCGGCCTCAAAGCACGTCTGGCCGAAGGTCGCGGCCTGTTGGTCACCCGCAATGCCCGCCACGGGAATCGCGGCGCCGAGCATTTCGGGCAGCGCCTCGCCGACCACGCAGGAGCTGGGCACGATTTCGGGAAGCATCGAGGCGGGAATGCCGAAGATGTCGAGAAGTTCGTCATCCCACCTGCAGGTCTCGAGATTGCAGAGCATCGTGCGGGAGGCGTTCGTGATGTCGGTCACGAAGACGCGGCCGCCCGTGAGCTTCCAGATGAGCCACGTGTCGATCGTGCCGAAGGCGAGTTCGCCGCGTTCTGCGCGCGCACGCGCTCCGGGCACCCTGTCGAGAATCCAGCGGATCTTGGTGGCGGAGAAGTACGGATCGATGCGAAGGCCCGTCTTTTCACGCACGAGCACTTCAAAGCCCCTTCTCTGCAGCTCCGTGCAGTAGGGAGCCGTACGGCGGTCCTGCCAGACGATGGCGGGGGCAATCGGCAGCCCCGTCGTCCTGTCCCAGACGACCGTCGTCTCGCGCTGGTTCGTCACGCCGATGGCGCTGACCTCGGAGGCCGAGACGCCCGCCTTTCTCAGGCAGTTCTGGGCGCAGGCGAGCTGCGTGCGCCAGATGTCCATGGCGTCGTGCTCGACCCAGCCGGGCTGCGGATAATGCTGCGGGAACTCAAGCTGCTCCAGGGAAACGATCTGGGCGCGGTGATTCAGCAGAATGGCGCGGGAACTCGTGGTCCCCTGATCAAGAGCAAGAATGTATTTCATGGAAGCGGCCGGTCTCGCAGCCCCGGCGCACGCACGGGGGTGGTTTTCGGATTTTGAATCCTTGAAAGTTTAACTAAAAAGGCTGTGCCTGCCTAGGGGAGATTCCCGATGGCAGGGGGAGGACCACACCATCCCCCAGAGGCGAAAAAAGCTCCGCTTCCCCTGCGGGAGCGGAGCTTTCAAGTGACCTGCGTCACCCGTCAGAGAGCCTTATTCAGCCTTGTCCTCGGACTTGGCTTCAACCGTTTCCTCAGCTTCGGCGACAGTCTCCACGTCCTCTTCCTCGTCCTCGAAGACGTCCTCCGTGAACATGGCTTCTTCGGCGGCGACGGCGGGAGCCTCGGCCTGCTCGACCTTTTCAGCTTCCGTCTTGACCTCGGGCTTCTTGGCAAGCCTGCCGAGCTCAATCACCAGGCGGAGGGCCTTGTTGACGTCCTCGGCGCTCTTGAAGTAATCGGCGATGTCGGCATCAAGCTTCACGACGGCGTTCTTGGCGAAGTCGGAGCGCTCGGAGAAGCGACGGGTTTCAAGCGCGCGGGCACGCGGACCGGAACGAACGCCGAAGTCTTCGCGACGACGCTGGCCGCCGCCAAAGGACTTGCGACGATCGCCGAAGCCACGGCGCTCACCGTTGAACTCACGACGCTCGCCGGCCACGAACGGACGACGTTCACCGCGATCGCCGCCGAATTCACGACGGTCGCCGAACTCACGGCGTTCACCAAAACCGCGGCGTTCACCGCCGAACTCGCGGCGGTCGCCGAATTCGCGGCGATCACCGAATTCACGACGGCCGAAACCGCGCTCGCCGCCTTCGCGACGGTCGCTGCGGCCGCCCTCGCGGCGGTCGGAACCAAAGGGAGCCCTATGCGGGCCGTTGTTCTGCCAAGGTTTGCGATCCATTTTGCTCATATCTCTTCAAAGGGGCCTGCCGCCTCCCTTTCCTTGCGGGAGTAGCGGTTCAGGCTGTGATTAACTGTCCGGCGACGACTGCGGCGTCTTGCCCGACAGCGTATCGCCACATTCTAAGTGATAACCAGTGGAATTTGTGCAAAGCGCAAGGATTGGATATAGACTTGGAGTACGGACAAGAGCATTGTCCCATCAAAAAGCCACAACAAAAAGAGAGGTGTTATATGCCCCAATCTCTGCAGATCGTCTTCCACGGCATCAATCGTTCGCCCGCCGTCGAAACTGCGGTGACCGAAAAGGTTGAAGCGCTCCGTCGCTTCGACAACCAGCTCGGTGCCTGCAAAGTGACCGTCAGCCAGGAAGGTCACCAGACCATGGGCGCCTTCACGATTCGCATCGACCTGATGGCATCGGGTCAGGAACTCATCGTGAACCGCACGAACATGGATGTGATGGCAGCGCTCAACGAAGCGTTTGACACGGTTCGCCGCTCGGTTAAGGAAGAGGCCGAAAAGCGCCGCAATCACTAATGGAATGACCTACGTCCGTACCTGAATGGTCGGACGGGGTCCCCGAAAGCGCCGGACAAGCATGCCGGCGCTTTTTTTATATTCGTGCGGACAGCACCGCACATAAAAACCAAAAGCCCGACAGGCGCTAACCTGACGGGCTTTGAAACTGGCGTCCCCACGGGGATTCGAACCCCGGTACCGACCGTGAAAGGGTCGTGTCCTAGGCCTCTAGACGATAGGGACCTTGATCTGGTGGAGGATAGCGGGATCGAACCGCTGACCTCTTGCATGCCATGCAAGCGCTCTCCCAGCTGAGCTAATCCCCCACTAGAAGTGGAGAAGCAGAACTATACCATACTTTTCAGAAAAGCGAAGGCAAGAATGTAACTGTTTGTAATTAATCCATCCCGCCGGCATTCTTGAGGCTGACGGGCGTCACTTTTCCTCCTGCTTGCGGTAGTCTGCGGAAAGCATCTTACAACCCAGACTGAAAGAGCATGACCGACACCGCATCGAACAACGGCCTGATCCGCATCCGCGGAGCCAGACAGAACAACCTGAAGAACATCGATCTGGACCTGCGCACCGGAGACTTCACCGTCGTGACGGGCCTTTCGGGCTCAGGCAAGAGCTCGCTTGTCTTTGACACGCTTTATGCGGAGGGGCAGCGCCGCTACGTCGAGACCTTCAGCCCGTATGCGCGCCAGTTCCTCGACCGCATGGACCGCCCGCATGTCGATCGAATCGATGGCGTGCCACCTGCGATCGCCATCGACCAGAACAGCACTGTGCGCACGTCGCGATCGACGGTGGGCACGATGACGGAACTCAACGACCACATAAAGCTGCTCTTCGCCCATCATGCAGAGCTTTACTGCCCCAAATGCGGCCGACGCGTCGTCGAGCACACGCCCCAGAGCATCTGGGACGACGTGCTCGAGCGCCTCGCGGGAATGCCCGAGGGGCTGGACAGCAGGGTTCTCGTCACGTTCGACATGAAGGTGCCCAAGTCGCTTGCCCTGGAAACGGCCGAGACAGGTCTGTCGGCACAGGGGTTCACCCGCATCGAATCTCGCCGCGCCGTCAAGGACGGCACGATTCTCACGGTCGTGGCGGACCGCTTCCGCGCATCATCCGTCGAGCGGTCGCGCGCGATCGAGGCGATCGAGCAGGCCCTTGACAAGGGAGCCGGCGCGATGGCTGTCCTCATCAAGACCGAAGAAGGCTCGACGCCGCTCGCCCCCTACAGAAAGGGGTTTGTCTGCGCAGACTGCGACAAGTCCTTTTCCCAGCCCTCCGCTTCTCTCTTCAGCTTCAATTCTCCCGTAGGCGCCTGCGAGAAATGCAGGGGCTTCGGCCGCATCATTACGGTGGATCCGTCGCTCGTGATCCCCGATCCCTCGAAAACCCTCGAGGAGGGAGCCGTCAAGCCATGGACGACAAAGTCCTTCAACGAATGCCAGCAGGAGATGCTTGCCTACGCCGCCGTGCGCGGCATCCGCACCAACACGCCCTACAAAAAGCTCACGGCTGAGGAGAAGCGCTGGGTCTGGGAGGGCGGCGAGGACTGGACGGGCAACTGGCGCACGCAGTGGTACGGCATCAATCGCTTTTTCGAATGGCTCGAGAGCAAGGCCTACAAGATGCACGTCCGCATGCTGCTCTCACGCTACCGTTCCTACACGGAGTGCCCCTCGTGCCGCGGCTCCCACCTGAAGCAACCGTCGCTCTTCTGGCGATACGGCACCCTCGAGGAAAAGCAGCTCGTGCTTGTAAAGGCCATCGAAGGCGGCGTCTTCAAGCCGATCGGCATGACCCTTTCCGACCGTGCCTACGCGAAGCTGCCCGGCTTCAACTACCACGAGCTCATGACGCTCCCGATCGAAGACCTGCGGGACTTCTTCAAAAAACGCCGCGCACGCGCCGACGAATCCGAGCAGATGCTGCTGGACGAAATCTGCTCGCGCCTGACGTTCCTTTGCGACGTGGGCGTCGGCTACCTGACGCTCGACCGACAGAGCCGCACGCTCTCGGGCGGTGAAGTGCAGCGCGTGAGCCTCACGACGGCACTGGGCACGGCCCTCGTCAACACGCTGTTTGTTCTGGACGAACCTTCCATCGGCCTGCATCCGCGCGACATGCATCGCATCAACCGCATCATGCGCCGCCTGACCGAAGCGGGCAACACGCTTGTCGTCGTGGAGCATGACCCTCAGGTCATGCTCGCTGCAAACCGCCTCATCGACATGGGCCCGGGGTCGGGCACGGACGGCGGCCGGATCATCTTCGACGGCAGCACGCGTGAAGTGCTCGACGCTGGCACCCTGACAGGCGACTACCTGTCGGGCCGCAAGCGCGTGCGGCGTCCCGACCCAGAATTCGTGACGGCCGACAGGCCCCGCCTGATCATCAAGGGGGCATCAGAACACAATCTCCGCCACATCGACGTGGCCATTCCGATGGGGGCCATCGTCGCCATCGCAGGCGTCTCAGGTTCAGGCAAATCGACGCTCGTCTCCGACATCCTCGTGCCCGCCCTTAAGCGCAAGTCCGGCAAAAGCACCGACCAGCCCGGCAAGTTCGACGGACTGGCGGGATGCATTCCCCATGATGTGATCTACGTCGACCAGAGTCCCATCGGGCGCACAACCCGCGGGAACCCCGTGAGCTACGTCGGCAGCTTCAACGGCATCCGATCGCTTTTTGCGGCCACGCCCATGGCCCGCCATCTGGGTCTCAGCGTCGGCGACTTCTCGTTCAACTCCGGCAAGGGACGCTGTCCGACCTGCGGCGGCGCCGGCTTCGAACACATCGAGATGCAGTTCCTCTCGGACGTCTATCTGCCCTGCCCTGCCTGCGGCGGCAAGCACTACAAGGACTCTACTCTGGAGGTGAAGATCCGTCTCTCGGACGACCGCGACTACAGCATCGCCGACGTGCTAGACATGACGGCAGATGAAGCCGCGCGACTTTTCTTTGAATACCCCAGCATCACCTGGGGAATCCAGCAGCTTTGCAAAGTGGGCCTCGGCTATCTGAAGCTCGGGCAGCCGCTGACCACGCTTTCCGGCGGCGAACGCCAGCGCCTCAAGCTCGCAGGCACCCTCTCCGAGGGGCTTTCGCTCGGACGTCGCTGCGGCTACAGCGCAGGGAAGCTCTTCGTCTTCGACGAACCGACGACAGGACTGCACTTTGCCGACACGGCGACGCTCGTTTGCGTATTTAACGAACTGATCTGCCTCGGACATTCGGTGCTGGTGATCGAACACAACCTTGACGTCCTCAATACGGCCGACTGGATCATTGAACTCGGTCCCGCCGGCGGACGTCAGGGCGGCCTCGTGGTCTTCGAAGGCACGCCCGACCAGATCGTCAAGGAGGTCGGCTCCTTCACGGGACGCGCACTCAGGGACTGGCGAAACGTCCTTGACGGGCAGGAAGTCTCCCGGAAAAGCTTCTTCAACTTCCCGCCGATGAAGCTCAGCGCCCCCGAGGACAACACCCGGATCGTCATTCAGGGCGCCAGGGAGCACAACCTCAAGAATCTCTCGGTCACGATTCCCCGGGACAAGTTCACGGTTGTCACGGGCCCCTCGGGCTCCGGCAAGTCGACGCTTGCCTTCGACCTCGTCTTCGCGGAAGGACAGAGGCGTTATCTTGAAAGCCTCAATGCCTATGCGCGAAGCATGGTCCAGCCCGCTCCCGCCCCCGAGGTCGACTCAATCCGCGGCATTCCGCCCACGGTTGCCATTGAGCAGCGTACCTCGCGCGGTGGCCTGCGCTCAACCGTCGGCACGACGACGGAGCTCCTGCATTTCCTCCGCCTGCTTTTCGTCAAACTAGGCACCCAGTACTGCCCGGACTGCGGCATCCCCGCAAGCCCCCAGTCCCACGACGACATCATCAAGGCAATCCGCCGCGACTTCGGCTCGGACCAAATCGCCGTGCTTGCGCCGATCGTGCGTCGCCAGAAGGGCATCTTCAGAGCGGAAATGGAGGCGGCCGCAGTCGCCGGGCACAGGATCATGCGCATCGATGGGGCATATGTCGACATATCCCTCAAAATCCCTTCGCTCGCCCGTTATTCGGAACACGAGCTCGAGCTTGCCGTCGGGATATGCGGTGCTGACGAGCAAGCGCTGGAAAAGATCGTGGCCGCCGCGCTCCTTCACGGGCACGGTCGCCTGCTTGTGACGCGTTCGCTTCCCGACGAACCGACGACAGGCCTGCTCGAACAGGACGTCTTCTACTCGACGCTCGCAGCCTGCCCCTCCTGCCTCAAGAGCTTCCCTGCTCTGGATCCGAAGCTTTTCTCCTACAACTCGAGCGCAGGCGCGTGTCCGAAGTGCTCAGGCTACGGTCTCATCACTTCGGCGCTCAAGAAGGCGCAGAAAAAGAAGGAGGACTTCAACACCGACCTTAGCGACACGGAGGGGGCGGAGCTTTGCCCCGACTGTCTGGGAACTCGTCTGAATCCCGTTGCAAGGGCAGTGCGCTGGCACGACAGAAGCATTTCGGACTTCGGTGCAATGACGATCGACAGCGTGGAGGAGTTCTTCCGAAACCTCAGGCTCGAGGGACGCGAGGCGGCCATTGCTCACGACGCGGTCGCCGAGATCCTGTCTCGCCTCTCCTTCCTTCAGGAAGTGGGACTCGGATACCTCACGCTCGACCGCAGCGCGCCGACGCTTTCCGGCGGTGAAGCCCAGCGCATTCGTCTGGCCGCACAGCTCGGCAGCAACCTCAGGGGTGTCTGCTACGTACTCGACGAGCCGACGATAGGACTGCATCCTCGAGACAACCGCATCCTTCTTGACGCCATCGACCGGCTCACCCACCAGGGCAACACGCTGCTCGTCGTCGAGCATGACGAGGACACGATCCGTCAGGCGGACCATATCATTGACATCGGTCCCGGCTCCGGCGTACGAGGCGGCGAACTCGTTGCCGAGGGCACGGTTGACGACATCATGAAGAGCGAGCGCTCACTTACGGGGGAATACCTGAGAAATCCGAGCAAGCACAGGCATTTTGCCAGCCGTTCCTTCAATCCCGAGACAGACCCGAAGCTGTCGGTGATCAATCCCCGCATGCACAATCTGGCAGGCGGAGTCGTGGAATTCCCGCTCAACCGCCTGACCGTCGTGACGGGCGTCTCCGGCTCCGGCAAGTCCACTCTGACCCGTGAAGTGCTTTTTGAAAATCTGGTCGGCAATCTCGGCTCCGATCCGAGCAAGGCGAAGTGGAAGGGATGCGACATGATCACGGGCCTCGAACCGGTGGTGCGTGTTCTGGAAGTGGATCAAACCCCTATCGGCAAGACGCCGAGATCGTGTCCCGCCACCTACGTCGGCTTCTTTGACAAAATCCGCGCGCTCTTTGCAGGCACGAATGAAGGCAAGGCTCGAGGTTACGGCGTGGGACGCTTCTCCTTCAACAACGAGGGCGGCCGCTGCGAAGCCTGCGCCGGACAGGGACTGCGCACAATCGAGATGTCGTTCCTGCCTGACGTCAAGGTCCCCTGCGAGGTGTGCCACGGCGCACGCTTCAATCAGGAAACGCTGGCCGTCACCTGGAAGGATCGAAACATCGGAGAAATCCTGCAGATGCAGGTCGATGAAGCAGTCGAGTTTTTCAACTCGATGCCGACGATCGCACACCCGCTCAAGCTCCTTCAGGACATCGGTCTGGGCTACCTCACGCTTGGCCAGCCCTCACCCACGCTTTCCGGCGGCGAGGCGCAGCGCATCAAGCTCGTGAGCGAGCTCACCAAGGTCAAGGATTCCGTCTCCAACAGGGGACGCAAGAGTCCGCACACGCTCTACGTGCTTGACGAACCGACGGTGGGCCTGCACATGGCCGACGTCGACAAGCTCATCGGCGTGCTCAAGCGCCTCGTCGACGCAGGCAACACGGTGATTGTCGTCGAGCACAATCTCGACCTGATGGCGCAGGCCGACTGGATCGTCGACATGGGCCCCGAGGGCGGAGCCAACGGCGGCAGAATCGTGGCCGCGGGCACTCCCGAGACGCTCACCTCCACGAACACCCATACGGGCCGCGCGCTCAAGGCCCACATGGATGCCCACTAAGACACGGCATGAAAAGCGAAAGGCCCGCAGGTTGAACTGTGGGCCTTTCGCTTTTCGAATGCTGGACCTGAGGCTATCGCCGCTCGACCAGGAACATGGCGACGGCCGCCATGATCAACATGCTCACTGTCGGCACCAGACTCACCACAATCGGCGACCAAGTGTTGAGTACGCCCAGATACGAGAAGAGGTTGTTGAGCGCGTAAAAGACAATGCCGATCATGACGCCGACGAACATCTTGATCGCCAGACCGCCGGAGCGTGCATTCATGTAGGCGAACGGCATCGACAGCGCGATCATCACGAGCGTGGCGAGCGGATAAAAGGCCTTGTTCCAGAACGCAACCTCGTAATGCTCGGACTGCTGGTTGTTCTTCTTCAGGTGGCTCACGTAGCGGTCGAGGTCTCGCATGGACATCGTATCGGGCTTCACGGTCATAACACTGAGAGTGTCGGGACCCAGGGAGGAGTGAAGAAGAAGCTCGTTCGCCTTCGTCATTTCAATGCGGGATTCAAGCGGCTTGTTGTCCGCAGCATCGAAGACGGGATAGTCATAACGTACGACGTCCTTCAGGAGCCAGCCCTTGCCGGGCTCAAAGTGAGCCGACTCGGATTCGATGAAGACACGAATGCGGCCCTGCTTGTCGAATTCAAACAGACGCCAGCCTCCCGTCTCGGCCGAATCGGTCGCATTGAGATACTTCACGTTGATGTAACGGTCAATCTCAAGACCGCGCTCGCCCGTCGTCACGTCGCGCACCCAGACGCCCGAGGAATATCCGCGGGCGGTTCGGGTGGTCTGATTGTTCGAAATGGACTTCACCTCGGCCGCATAACGCGAGGCCGCCGGCGCGATGAACTCGCCGAAGGTGTAGGTAATGCCCACGAGGATGATGCCGGGAAGCATCAGGGAAAGAGCGAGCGTCACGGGCGACATGCCTGCGACGCGCAGACAGGTGAACTCGCTTGTCGCAGCCCAGCGGGACATCGTATAGACGGAGGCCAGCAGCGCAGCAAGCGGCATCACTTCGTAGATGCGGGCGGGCAGTGTGAAGGCCGTAAGCGTGAACGCCTGCATGATCGTGCGGCCGTCAGCCACGTCGTCGAGCTGGCCGACCAGATCAAAGAAGGCAAAGAGCGCAACCAGTGCGATCAGCACGAAGCCCGACGAGAAGAGAATTTCCTTGGCCAGCTGGCGGGTAATGACGCGCATCTTAGTTCTCCTTCGAAGAAATCAGGCGACGACGCCAATACCAGGGGCTGCACCAGACGGGAAGCCATCTCATCATGTAGACGCGACGAATGAAAAAGAGCGCGCAGAGCATGGCGACGAACCCGTGCAGCAGGAAAAGACCGGTCATGTAGCCGAACTTGCCCTGCTCAATCCAAGTCTGCACGACCGAAATGGCATTGAGGTAAAGAATGAACACCAGAGCGGCAATAATGATGTTGAGGCTGCGGCCTGCGCGGGGATTCGACGCAGAGAGAGGAATCGCAAACAGCGCAAGCAGGAAGGCGGCCGCAGGCCAGGAGAAGCGCCAGAAGATCTGGGCCTGCTGGTCGGGCGTCATGCCTGCAAAGAGCACCGTCATCGGCTGAGCCGAGACCTTGCCGGACTCGAGCCTCTTGTCAACCTTGATGTCAAGACGTACAGCGTACTCGTCGAACTCGACCACGCGAGTGACGGGGGTATCAAGCGCCGTTTCATGACGGCGGCCGTTGTGAAGAACGATGTAGCGGTCGCCTTCCGAATTGATTTCGACCGTACCGCGCTCGGCAGTCACCGTCGACTCGCCCTTGCTGGTTCGTTCAGCCATGAAGATGCGGCCCACTTCGTTGGGCGACTCCCCCTGGGACTCGATGAAGAAGACACGCTTGCCGCCCATCGTCTCGATGAATCGGCCGGGTGCAAGACGGTTGACTTCATCACGCTGAGCGAATTCATTGCGGGTGATTTCGGTCTGGGAGCGGGCCCACGGAGAAATGACGATGGAGAGCACGCCCACGGCCACGACAAAGGGCAGGGCGAAGCGCAGGACGGGAGGAACCCATGAAAAGAGGGAGCGGCCGCCGGAAGAGAACCAAACGACCATTTCATTGTCCTGCCACCAGCGCATCATCGTCATCAGGACGGCGATGAAGAGTGAGAGCGTCAGAAGCGGAGGCAGGTTCGTCAGCGCGTTGTAGAGCACCATCTGCAGCACGGTTCCGTTGTCGATGCGACCACCGGCCGCAAGACTGAGAATGCGGACCATACCGACTGCCAGGACAATGGTGAACAGAACGGTGAAGACACCGCCGGCACTGTTGGCCAGTTCAGAAACCATGGAACGCTTGAAGATCATGGAGCAGAGATTCCGCGCAAATGTAGGTTGGGCCGACAGGAGAACGCTGCCGCCGGGACGGCACGCGGACTTCGTCAAAATATTGATTTTAGACGAATTGAAGTCGTTCGACCGAATACGCTTCAAGCAGCCAGGCTGCGCAAAGCCGTTCAAACACGAGTTTTCCACACTTAGGCCCCAGCCTGTGGACAACTCTTGACAAAACGCTCCCTCGTTTACAGATTTTCCATTGACAACAACAACTTAAGCGAGAAACTAGAGGATGTGCTGAAGGTTTAAAACTGTGGAAAACTTTTCGGAGAGGTCGCAGTTTTGTGGATAACCGCAAATTATCCATATATTTCAACCCATTAAAAACAGGAGCCTGAAAACGCCTGCAAACTGGGGGCGGCGAGAGCTGGCAAAAGTCACGTGTGCATAACTTATCCACACCCTCTTCATTGTGGATATTATCGGAAACTCCTTGAATTTCATATAGATGGAACAGAGGCGGACAATATGCTGAAAAGCAAAAACCCCGATCTCTTTCGAAACCGGGGTTCTTGGAATGATGAGCCTGACGATGTCCTACTTTCACTGGAAATACAACCAACTATCATCGGCGAT
>OGMO01000390.1_pt1 | contig 42973 bp, 30 predicted proteins | sample 1573241 | NCBI WGS metagenome assembly OGMO01 (sample SAMEA2581896, study PRJEB24529) | metagenome | biome: Human gut stool | place: China | collected 2011 | reverse complement strand
TTGACCCCACCCATGTGTGCCACATGGATGGGGAATGCGCGGGGAATCCGTTCAAAGCCCCGTCCGAGAAAGCCAGGATGATCGGCCTTCTGCCTCACAGCCTCATCACGGAGGAGAAGATTGTTGCCGTGAAGACACTTCGCGACGGTACGGTGAGGCTCTCCGACAATCCGGGATGCGTGAAGCTTGCGGTCGTCGAACGCCACAGGCGCACGGGCTGCCTCGGCACGTGTCTTCTTGATCCCGCCTACGGACTCAGAGGCGGCGCAATCGCCACGTCGGTTTCCCACGACTCCCACAACGTCGTTGTGGCAGGTGACGACGAAGAGGACATGGCGCTTGCCGTGCAAAAAATTGTGGAAATGCAGGGCGGCATTGTCATGGTCTCGAAGGGCAAGGTGCTCGACGCGCTGCCGCTTCCCGTCGCGGGCTTCATGAGCGTCAGAACGCCCGAAGAGACGGCGGCGGCCATCAGGCGGCTCACGAAGCTCGCCCACGGGCACTACGGCATTTCGAAGGACAGCGACGCCTTCATGACGCTCTCCTTTCTGGCGCTCCCCGTGATTCCGCATCTCAAGCTCACGACGAAAGGACTCTTTGACGTCACCCGATTTGAATTCGTGCCTAACGATGCGGGCGCATGAAGACGGTCGAAGACGACTGAGCGTCCGGATTTCATCCTGACCGGCTGCAATTTTTGCCCGCCGTCACGCTTTTCCACGGATTCGGGCGTTTTCTGCGTTTTTTGCCTTTCTCTCGTGTACACTTGAGCTCATTCGTTATTTAAGCAAGATCAGGAACATGTCCAACGTCTTCATCACCGGCGCTTCCAGCGGCATCGGCGCGGCACTTGCCCGCCAGTATGCGCAGCGAGGCGACGTCCTCGGGCTCGTCGCCCGCAATCTCGAAAAGCTGCAGGCCCTCATCGACACCCTTCCCGGCGACAAGTCTCGCTACTACGCGATTCCCGCCGACGTGACGAAAAAGGATGAGATCATTGCGGCCGCACAGAAGTTCGAGGCCATTTCCGGCGGCGCTGACATCGTGATCGCCAACGCGGGCATTTCCATCGGCTGCAAGACCGAGTTCTACGAGGACCTTGAGGTGATGGAAGCCATCTACAGGACGAACGTCTTCGCGATGGCCTACACCTTCCACGGCTTCATCGAGCCGATGACGAAGCGCGGCCGCGGCAAGCTCGTGGGCATCGCCTCGGTCTCGGGCATTCGCGGCCTTCCCGGCAGCGAAGCCTACGGCGCGTCCAAGTCCGCCGTCATCACCTACAACGAAAGCCTTCGCGTAGGCCTCAGGAAGACGGGCATCAAGGTCCAGACGATCAGTCCGGGCTTTGTGAGGACGCCTCTCACGAGCGCCAATCCCTACAAGATGCCCTTCGTACTCACGCCCGACGAATTCGCCGAGCGCGCCGTCAAGACCATCGACAGCGACGCCTCCTACCGCACGATTCCCTGGCAGATGGGCCTTCTCGCGAAGACCATGCGCATTGCGCCCAACTGCCTCTGGGACAAGATCGTCGCCAACCGCAAGCAGAAGCCCCGCCTCGCCGACAAGCAGAAGGCCGAAGCCGAGGCCGCGCAGAGGAAATGAACGCGTCAGAACACGTGACCCGACCGGCTCGATCCTGATTGAGCCGGTCCATTACAAAGAAATAGACCAGCGACCTTCCTGCGGCGCGACGTCGTCGGCAGGTTCATGCGCGACATGAATCCGCGCAGCGCGTGCCGGCACACGCCGACCCTCATGGAGATTCACATGACCACCTACAAGCCCACCGGTGAGAAGCCCGACGAATTCAACCTTTATCTTCAGGGACGCATGTCCGCACTCGGTCTCGATCCGAAGACCATCGCGGCAAACACGGGCATTGCGCTCCCCACGGTTCTCACCCATCTGAACCTCCCCGGCAAGCCCATCAAGCCCCAGAGCATCCAGAAGTTCGCAGCCGAGCTCCGCGTTCCTTATGCGGTGCTTCGCGACCTCTACACGCGCGTGCGCTGCCAGGGCAAGGTTCGCACGAAGTACGTCATCGGCATGATGCCCAAGGGCGAAACCGCCCTGCTCGCCATGATGATCAAGAACACCCTGACCTACAGGTCCATTCCGATGACCGAATTCTCGGAGATGACGGGCATTCCTCTTGATCAGCTCATGTATCCCCCGAGAAAGCCCTCCGACGCCTTTGTCGCAGCCCTTGCACAGGGTTTTGACGTCGGCGAAGACGCCATCCGTGAACATGCCACCAGTCTCGTGGGCACGAAGGCCAGGACGCCCATCGTGCTCTCCGAACTCCAGAAGCGGGGCCTTTGCTTCAGGGACTGGATCGCCATGACCAACTGCTCCGTCGAGAACGCCTACAGGCTCCTTGTCGGCAGATTCCCGCTCGATCCCGACCTCAAGATCACGGCTGCCCTGGCGCTTCGCATCGATCCCGAAGAATTCATCTTCAGATACGACACCTCGAAGAGCACCACAGCCTCCGAAGCCAAGCGTGCGAAGCGCTTCTGCGAGCTTGTCATTGCCATGATGGAGCACAAGAAGCTCACGAAGTCCGAGTTCATTCACAAGAGCGGCGTGCACTCATTCACGGCCGACACCATGCTGGCCGGCGAGACGACCTCGCTCCTCTACAGAACGCTGGAAAAGACCTCGGCGGCCCTGGAGATCCCCATCGAAACGATCATCGATCATATTTCGGGACTCAAGCCCGCCATTTGACGTCTCCTCGACGACATTCTTCAGCGGTGATGACCGGGTCGCGGGAGACGAATCCCTCAGGGCTAGGTCCGGCGGCAGCCCTTGGTGTGGAAATATCCGGTGGAATCCTTTTCAAAGATCGTGCCGTCCGGATACGGTATTTTGCCGTCATAGCACATGCTGCGCATTTCAGGCGAAATCGAAATCGAGAAGCGAATCTTCATCATCTGTTGACGCGTGAGCTCGACACCCGCCTTCCTGGGTGCGTCGGCCGACACCCCGGCCGAGATCCTGACGCACGGACCGCCGTTGATGACGGCCGTACGCTGAAAGGCTCCGCACTTCTCCAGCATCGCAAGAACGAGAAACGCCGTCTGTTCGGTGGTGATCAGGCGGGCCAGCGCCTCGAGACCGCCCTCGGCCTGAAGGACGCGGGCGGCATTTTCAAGGTGGGCGGGATTCCTGCAGAGAGGCGCAACCTGATGGATCATTCGGTTGAGTGAAAGCCACTTCTCGTCGACGACGGGCTTCCTGAGGGTCTTACTTTCTATATATGGTGTCATTTCTGTAGCTTGTGTTAGTGCGTTGAAATGTCGAAACGCCTGCGTGGTTGCGACGTCGACATCGTGCCATGCTGCTCAGAAGTTTTCAACTCGAGCCAATGGCGGAAACGTCATTTCCGTGCGGATCAAGAGCGGTTTTCCGCTTTTGAAATCATTTTGATGGGGTGAAGACCACTGCCGGTTCAATAGAACGTGATCGCCGTCAACGCCTGAAAGAGAGCGGCCTTAAGGCGACGTTCACTTCCGGATTTCATCAGGCGCGTCGACGAGACTTCAGTTTCTTGATTCAGATCAAGCCTCCATGAAATCACCCTCGAGATCAGGGCTCTGGCTTGAAAAAAAGGACCGCCAGAAGGCAGTCCTCTTGAGTGTCGAATGGCGCGCAGAGTGCGCAGGCGTCAGCGCATCATGCCGTCGCAGGCCGTGCAAAGCTCTTCGATGTAGTCGATGCGGGAAAGCGCATGAGACCAGCAGACGGGAATGCCGTTGTCGCCGTCCTGACCGTAGATGATTCCCGCGAGGCCGCCCGTAACTGCACCGATCGTGTCGGCGTCACCGCCCAGGTTGACGGCCTTGAGGACGGCGTCGACGTAGTTGTCGGAGTTGATGAGGCACCAGAGGGACGCCATGAAGACGTCGGAGACGAAGCCGGAGTTCGGCACGGAGACGCGCGCGAGGTGCGGCATGAGCTGCAGCTTCGGGAAGTAGTAGTCCGGAATCTCGACGAAGTGGTTCTCAATGAGCGCTTCGAGCGCCTCGGCGGGCTTGTGGCCCTGAAGGAGCTCGTCAACGTAGCACGAGTAGAGGCGGCAGATGCCGATGCTGATCTGGTGGCTGTGCGTGAGCGAACCCGCCGCATCGACGATCTCGAGGCGGTCGGGGCTGTTGAGAAGCGCATAGGGGAGCATGCGCATGAGCGCGCCCGCGCCGTTGTCGAGAATGTCGCCGCCGCCGCAGATGTCGGCGGGCGTGCCGCTGCGATGGCGCGAGACGGCCCTCGCCGTCGTACGGCCCCAGCCGTAGGCCTTTCCGTCGGGGGTGTAGGCCCCCTCGTGCAGCCAGCGGTCGAACTTCATCATCACGTCCTCGGCATCGTAGCCCTGCCTTTCACGAAGGCTGTCGAGCTCGGCCAGAATCATGGCCGTGTCGTCCGACCAGAAACCGACGGGCTTTTCATGCCAGCCAAGGGGCTGCATGTTCTCGCAGACGTAGGTGTCCCTTTCCTTCCCTTCATAGGGCACGCCAAGAGCGTCACCGACGGCTGCGCCGACAACGGCCTGCAAAAGATGCGACATCGAGAATTTCCTCCAATCCCGGAACGACCATCGTCCTAGGGTTTTCATTTGCTTCACGATTGTAGCCCATTCGCGTTAACCCTGAAGGGGACCGGTTCTCAATTCCCCTGACCTTTTCCCTGCAAAGCGGCTGCCCTGGCCCGCCCTCTTCCGAAATTTTACGTTTTTCTACCGATCGCCATCCCATGAATCGGTTACGGCTCAGCCGCTCCGCTCCCCCTCACCGAAGGGGCCCGAGCGGCTCACCCGCTCTGTTTTGACACCTTTGCACGGCAGTCGATCGGCTCGAAACGACTGCAGGAGTAAAAACCGCTTCCTCTGAAAACCCAAATTCGAGGGTTTTCCCCAACGGGGCTGAAGCTTAATGAATGTCCCGTATGGCGAAAGGTTTTTGCCGAAGCGTACATTTGCTCTCGCCGGCAAACGAAAAACCCCGCCAACCGTCTCGAACCAACCGAACGTCGGCGGTTTTCTCAAAAAATCAGATGAAAATCATATGAAAATCAATTTCCATCAACTAGTATCCGCCGTGGGATCAAAGAAAGACAAGATCGCCGCAGGCCTTCTTGTTCTGTACGCCCAAGCAGCTTCCGCGGGGGATGTGCAGGCCTTCGACAAACTGTACACCCAGCTCACGGGCTGGGCCCAGGGCTCCCTGGGGAAGTCCATCGCCATCATCTTCCTGCTTGTCGGCCTCGCTGTCGGGCTCGCCAAGGGGAGTCTCTATGCTGCAGTTGTATCCATCGCCTGCGGCTTGACCTTGATGATCGCACCCTCCGTCATTGACAGCATCTTTACTGTCTGATGGCGGCACCCGAGGGCGTTCGCGTCCCGACCGGCCTTGACGATCCGCCTCGATTTCTCTTTTTCGATGCGGACCTCGTCGCCGTGGTCCTCACCGTGACCTATCTCGGTGCGGTGCTGGACCACATTGGGGCCGGCGTCTTTCTGGGCGCGCTGTCGGCCTACGGCTGGCACAAGGTCTCGGGCCTTCACGGCCGCGGCTACGGCGCAGCGCTCGCCTACTGGCACCTCGGCGCGTCTTCCTTCGGGCGGACGCCCCCGAGCTCGGCCAGACACTTCGTGCGCTGAAGCCCGTCCGCCGACGGTCAGGCCCGAACGTCAATCACTTCCCCCCATTCCCCAGGGCCGCAGCCGTACGTCCGCGCATGCGCAGCCGCCTCGGGGATCCTTCTCATGCTCTACACATCCATCGTCGCCGAACGCATCGGCTTGAGACGAAGCTTTGCCGTCATCATGGCGATGAGCTTTGCGCTCAACTTCATCCTCGCCCTCGCGCTTCTCCTGCAGCAGCCCGAGACGCGCACCATCGTCGTTCCGCCCACGCTCGCCGCCGAGCGCGAGGTCTGGACCTTCGACGAGGCGGGTCCCGGAGCGCCGTACCTCGAGCGTTGGGCCCTCTCCGTCCTCTCCCATGCGGCAAGCGTCACGCCCGAAACCGTCGACTCCTCCCGCCGCGTCGTCCTTCAGCACGTTGACCCGGGCTTCTACGGAAAGCTCGAGGAGGCCCTCATCGTTGAGGCCGACCGCATCAAGAAGGACCACTCCTCCACGATCTTCTATCCCGACCGCGCCCGCGTGAACACGTCCGACCTCTCCGTCGAGGTCGAAGGCGTCCAGAAGACGCTCGTCGGCAGCACCGTCACGAGCTCGAGAAAGAAGACCTGGCGACTGACGTTCCGCTACGACGCAGGACGCCTCTTCCTCACGTCCCTCACCGACCAGCCGTCGTCTGGGTCCTGACAAAACCTTCCCTCACGGAGCCCTCATGATCGTCACTCGCTCTGACATTGAGTCCTTCAAGCGATTCGTCCCGAAGCTCGCGCTCGCAGGCGCAGCCATCCTGATCCTCTCGGCCTTCGCCCCGTCGTCCGACGCCGCCGTCTTCACGGCCCGTGAAGGCGACGCACCCCTTGAATTCACGCTGCCCGCGCACGAGACCACCATGGTCGCCATTCCGGCCGACCCCATTGCCTCGGCCGTCTACGACCGTCACCTGATCGACGTTCAGACGGATGCCGCGAGCGGCATGCTCTACGTCCTCCCGAAGATGGAGGGCTCGGCCATGGTCTACGTCACCTGCAGGTCGGGCGAGACTGCGCCCCTGCATCTCACCTTCACCGCGGATGCGGAGCCCCGCACCATCATCCTCGAAAAGAGCGTGCGCAGGGCCGAACAGGCGAATGCGCCCGTTCGCGTGCCCGCTGCGCCCCTTCGCGCCGAAGGCTTCCCCGCCGAGATGAAACGCCTCGTGACGCTCGTCCTCAGGGGCGAAGAGACCGATGAAGTCTCCCGCACCGCCATGACCGAGCCCGCTCAGGGTGCGGCCGCCGCCATGAAGAGGCTCGCACCGCTTCGCGTGCGCATCGAAGGCATCTGGCGCTCCCGCCATGCCGAGGCGGTTGAACTCACCGTCAAAAACGGAACGGTCTTTCCCGTTGAGATCAATCCCGAGCTTCTCTCAGGCTCGGTCTGGGCTGCTGCCGCAACCGAAACCTCTCTTGAGCCGGGCGACAGCTGCAGGCTCGTCCTCGTGGAGAACGCCCGTGAATGAGATCAGAACGAACGATTGCGCATGCACCGTGCGCAACGCTGACGCCGGCCATCTTCCCGGAGTGTCGTCATGCAGCTGAAGGACATTTTCTCCGCGTCTTCTGACGGCGTCTCCCAGCCCTCGAACAGCAGTCTAAGGTTCAAGCAGAAGGCGCTCGCCGCCACGATCCTCGCCACTCTGGCGATCATCGCCTTCATTGCTGTCGAGGCATCCGACACCAAGCCCGCCCGCAAGGCTCCGACCGAAGCGGCCTACATCTCGAAACTCTCCTCCCAGTTCGGCTCGAAGACTCCCGGAAAGGTCTTTCACACCGATCCCGCCAGGAACACGAACGAACCCGCCTCTTCAATCGTCCCCGCGCTTCCCGACATCTCGGGCGGCGTGAAGGTTCCGGATGAAGCGCATGCGGCGGCGCGACAGGCGGTCTCGGGCCCGAGGCTCGCGATGGTGACGCTGCCGCCTCCCGCCCCACCGACGCCGCCCGCACCCCGTGTGGGACCTTCGCCCACGCTCAACCCCGACACGCCTCTGCAGGTGAACAGGGCCGCGGGCACGACCGTCGAGGACTACCTGCCTGCAGGCTCCTTCGTGCGGGGCAGGCTGCTGACGGGGGTCTATGCCTCCACGGGCGCAGGTGCTGCGAGCCAGCCGCTTCCGATGGTGATCCGTCTTGAGGAGACGGCCGTGCTGCCAAATGCCTGGCGCAGTCAGGTGACGGCCTGCCACGTGACCGCCTCGGCCACGGGCGACCTCTCTTCCGAGCGCGCCTTCGTGAGGCTCGACCGGCTCTCCTGCGTCGGCAAGAAGGGAGAAGCACTCGACGTGCGCGTCTCCGGCTACGCCGTGGGCGAGGACGGCAAGGTGGGCGTGAGAGGAAAGCTCGTGACCCGATCGGGTCAGGCCATTGCCTCTGCGCTCTCCGTCGGCCTGCTTTCGGGACTGGGCGAATCGATCACCCGCTCTTCCGAGGAGGTGACGACGTCGATCACCGGCACGCAGAGCAAGCGATACAAGAACGCCTGGATGTCCGGCATGGGCGAAGGCCTCTCCGACTCCATGGACCGCATCACCGACTACTACCTGAGACTCGCCGACCGCATCTTCCCCGTGCTTGAGGTGGATGCCGGCCGCTCCGTCGACCTCGTCTTCTCGCAGGGCGTGCTGCTCGCCGATCCCTCGAAGCGATAACGACAAACACAACACAGGAATCCAGCCATGATTCGAAACGAGAACGCACGCCTTCTGCGCCGCACGGCCCCAGCACTTGCAGCACTTCCCCTTGCCCTCGCCCTCTCGGGCTGCGGGACCCTCACGGGCCTCAACGCCGAGAACGACTTCAGCTGCCCGATGACGCCGGGCGTCTCCTGCCGCTCGCTCTCCGACACCTACGAGGACAGCGTCCGCGGCCGCACGCCCGACAGGATCGAGCGCGACAAGGCGATCGAGGCCGCCTCGAAGGGCCTGCCTGAAATTGAAGGCGCGAACGCAAAGCCCAACGACGAAACGCCTGCGGGTCCCGCCGTTCAGACGGTGAAGGCCGATGCGGGTGAGGCTCCCGAAGCAGCACCCGCCGCACGAGCGCCTGAGCGCCGCTCCTCCCCGAAGCGCCTCCCCGAGGTGATCGTGACCATCTGGATCGCGCCCTGGACGGACGACGAAGGCGACTTTCATGAGGGCGAGGTGATCCACGCCCGCGCCTTTGACGCCCGTTGGGCCGCAGCCCGGCGGCGAGCCGAAAGCGCCGACAGGGGCTCCGCCGTCGTGCGCCTTCCCTTCGATCGCCGTCATTCGGCGTTGAAGCAGGCGCAGGCTTCGGTCCCGAGGGTTCGTGCATCAGAGTCTGACGTCGCCTCTTCGCTCGGTGACGGCAGCCGCCGCTTCATCGAAGCCCAGAAGGCGGCCCTCAAGGGCACGTCCTACGACCCCGACGTCCTCGCGGGGAAGATGAAGGCTCAAGAGGAGAACCCGTGATGACAGCCTCTAAGAATCCCGTCAGGGAATTCCTCGAGATCCTTCGGCGGATCAGGCCGGGACACGAGAATCTGAAGGTCGCTTCCGGGATTCCCGGCTTCATTCCGGGTACGGGCGAGCGCGTCGACGCGTTCTCGACGGCGCTCCCCTGGGAGTCCGCCGCCCCCGACGGCCTCTTCACGCTCAAGGGCGACAAGCCCGAAAACCCCGAGGGACTCGGCTTTGCGATCGAGATCTTTCCGCAGACGGGCGTCACGTCCGAGATGGAGAAGACGCTCATCGGTCTGGCGGCTCCGCTTGAAGCCGGATCCGTCCTTTCGATCACGGCCTTCGCATCGTCGGCCGTGAGGGGCATTGCAGAGCTGATGGTTCCCGAAGCACGCGTACCCGACGCCTTTCCGCCGCTGAGCCCGGAAGCCGAAGGGATCATCGACACGGCCACGAACTGGGCCGCCGAAAACCTCGTGAAGGGTGCGGTCGAGCAGCTCACGCCCCAGGCTCCCGTGTATCCGAGGCACTGGCGAGTCTGGCTCACGGTTGTCGTTCCGACGACGAAGCCCGACGACGAGGAGGTCCGTGAAAAGGTCCTCACCGCGCGCAGGGCCATTTCCGCCGTGCTCGAGCAGGCGGGGCTCTTCATGGGCGTGTGGGATGCGGACGTGCTCGTCGGCACGGCTTCCGAGATCCTCAACCCGCAGCTCATGCGCTCGGGCGACTTCGTGCGTCCGTCCGCGAACCCGTTCGAGCCGCCGTCCGTTCAGGTGATGAAGGCCGACACGGAGGTGACGGTCGAAAAGCACCGCATTCGGTTCGAGACGCTTGACAGGAAGTCCGCGGTTCATGCCGTGGGTCTTGGCGTCGAACACTACGGCGGCCACATCTCGCTCGCCCTCGCGAGCCAAATGCTCGGCGAGCTCGGTCGTGGCGGCCATCAGATTCCGTGCCCCTTCCTCTTCACGTGCATCATCGCGGTTCTTGACTCCGCCTCCGAGCGCGTCAAGGCCGAGGGCCACCGCATGCGTGCGCTGCAGATGTCGCACACGCCCGTCTCGCAGATCAGTCCCTGGTATCCCGAAAAGGCGCGCCAGTGGACGATCGCCGTCAACAGCTTCCAGACCGAAGGGGGCATCGCGCGCGTGGCGCACCAGTACGTGCTGCTTGCACCTGCGGGACTTGAGGCCGAGGCCGTTCACGCCGCCCAGTCCATTGCTCGCAAGGCGGGCATGGACGTGAGGCGCACGACCTGCCTGCATGCGCAGGCCCTGATGGGCGCGCTTCCGATGTGTGCGGGTCCGCTTCTCGTCGAGGACATGAAGAGGAGCTTCCGCATCCAGCGCAGGACGCTTGCGACCGGCATCTGCGGCTCGCCCGTGATGACCGAGTGGCAGGGAACGCCGATCCGCGACGACCGTGACCGCAGGACGCCGCTTCTCACGCTCGTGGGTCGGCGCGGCCAGATCATGCACGTGGATCCCTTTGCGAACGCGAGCGGGAACTATTCGGTGACGATCGTGGGCAAGCCCGGTTCGGGCAAGTCCGTCGTGATGAACCAGCTTGCCTTCAGCTGCCTCGCGCAGGGCGGGCTCGTCTGGATCATCGACGTGGGGCGCTCCTATGAAAAGACCTGCGCGGTGCTCGACGGGGCCTTCCTCGTCTTCGACAAGGAACACGTCTGGGATCTCAATCCCTTTGCGATCCTTGAGGCCCTTGCGGGCGACGACCGCTCCGAAGGGATCGAATCGGTGGTGTCGATTCTGGGCGAACTCGTCTCGCCCGGCCGTCCTCTTCCCGACCTCGAGCGCAGCGTGCTCATTCAGCTCACGGCCTCGGCCGCTCAGATGGCGGCGATGCAGGGAAGGCTTGCGACCCTTGCCGACCTCGATTCGCTTCTTGCCGAACGCGCCGTTCACGACAGGCGACTTGACGACCTGCGCATGCAGCTCGAGCCCTACCTCAATGGTCCGCTCGCGCGCTGGTTCGACGGCTCGGGCCGTCCGATCGACTTCAGCAGTCGCCTTACGGTGCTCGAGCTCGAGGGCCTCTCCGCTCACCCCGCGCTTCGTCAGGCGGTTCTTATGACGCTGATGCTCTGGATCGAAAAGACGATGTCTCTCGACCGTCGCACCGTGAAGCTCGTCCTCATCGACGAAGCCTGGGACCTGATGGGTTCGGGCCACAGCGGGAAGTTCATCGCCTCGGGCTTTCGTCGTGCGCGAAAGCACAAGGGCGGGTTCGTGGTTGCCACGCAGTCGCTTGCAGACTTCTTCAAGAGCGAGACGGCCGAGGCCGCCTGGAGCTGCGCCGACACGCGCATCTATCTGAGGCAGGACGCCGAATGTCTTTCGAGCCTTGAGGCGAAGGGGCAGCTCGCGACCGACCCGTGGTTCAGGGCGGCGTTGCCGTCACTCACGACCGTTCGCGGAGCGTGGTCCGAAATGATCGTGAAGGTGGGCGATGCGCCGCCCGCGATCGGACGCCTCGTGCTTGACCGCTTCATGCAGGTCCTCTACTCGTCGCTGCCCGCCGAAGTCTCCGCCGTCAATGCATGGCGCGAGGCGGGTGCAACGATGGCCGCTTCCGTGAGCGCCGTCGCCAACGGCGCATTCGAACCCACGCCCGAAGCCCTTGCAGCCCTCAACCGAAATCAGGAATCCGACCGATGACCGAACAAAAGAACAGCAGCGAAAAGACGGAAAAGACCGACAGGAACGAAAAGCCGGGCTCTGCTCCGAAGAAGCCCTCGATCGAGCCGAAGTCGGCCCGAGGTGCAAGCACGACGGCAAGAAGGAAGACCGCGGAGGAAGCCGACGCTGCCCTTCAGGACAAGATCGAGAAGGCCCGTGCAGGCGCAATGCCCGAGCGCAGGGAACCCGCGGCCGCAGGAGAATCCGCCGGCCTTCCACCCGTGCAGACCGTGCGCGCCATGCCGCAGATCAACAGGAAGAAGGACGAGACGACGTCCGACGAGAAGGCCGTTGCAAAGAAGCCGTCCGCCCCCGTCAAGATGCCCGAGCGTGACGCCACGGGACGTTTTCTCCCGTCCGAGGAGAAGGCGAAGAAGCCCCGGGCAAAGGCCAGGGCTCAGCAGGCCAGGACCGAAGACGTGAAGAAGCCCTCGGAAAAGCCCAAAGCGAAGCCCGCGCAGAAAACGGCGCAGAAGTCCGAGCCCAAGGAGACTCAGAAGGCTCCGAAACAGGTCGAGCCGAAGGTCGAAACCAAGACGGAAAGCCAGCTCGCTCAGAAAACGCAGGAAGCGAAAGCCGCGAAGAAGCCCGAAGGCCCGGTCACGTCTGCCGCACCCGCTGCGCCCGTCCCCCACGTCAAGCCCGTCCTCTCCCTGCTGATGGATGAGGCCCCATCCGGGGTCATGACGGACATGAAGGCGGACGACCGTCCAGCGCCCGGAGAAGTCCGCGGGAAACCCGCGGACGAAACGAACGAAGCGCCATCTTCGCCTGTCCTCAGACCTTCCGGCAGTCAGTCCCCGAACGGTTCCCGAATCATCGACATCGAAGGCGAAGAAGACGAAGAGGAGGACTACGACGGCATTCCCGACCCGGCGGTCTCGGTTTCCGAATCGGCCGACGACGATGAGATCGATGATGACGAGCCTGACGACGATGACGATCAGTCTTCTGCCGACCGGCCCGTGAAAAAGCCCGTTTCCGTGATCCGTCCCGCGGCCGAGGACCCCGAACCCGTTGAGCTCGACAGTCAGGGCCGTCCCTATCACGCGACCGAGGTTCTCTCCGGCCGCCGCACGCCCGTGCGCGTCAAGCCGCCCGTTGAGGAACCCGCCGATCCGTCAAGGACCGTGGACCTCGAGGCCGAGCGCATTGATGCCGAGCATACGGCGAGGCAGGCCCTTCTCAGGCTTCACGCCCGCACCCAGCCCACGCGTGCCGAACTGGCTTCGATGCTGGTCTCCAGGAAGATCGAGCAGATGGAGCGCGGCAATCCTGCGTTCGAGAAGGATCCCTCTCAGGAAGGCAAATCAAATTCCGTTCCCGATCAGAACGAGGACGCCCGCAGCAAGGGCTGGAACTCGCTCTGGGGAAACGGCGTTCGCGATGCCGAGGCCGAGCAGAACGCGTTGGTCGACGTGCGTCGTCCGCCCCGCTATGCCTTTGACGAGGACGAACGTCCTCAGGTCGAGCGTGACGAAGCCTATGCCCGCCGCATGGATGCCTGGGAAAAGGACGTGATGGCGGAGAGTGAATCCCGCGACCAGCGCGTGTCGTGCCGCGGCCCGAAGCCCGGTCCCCGCGTTCCCGTCCGCACGGGCACGCACGAGACGCTCGGCGGCTTTCCGACCCCGCACCAGACCCGCGCCTGGAAGGCCGAAGGCGGTGAAGAAGAGAAGCGCAAATCGCGTCTTGACATCGTTCGTGAAAGGCTCAACCGCCTTCATGAACGCTGGTCGGGGCTCGAGGGGTGTCTGAGGGCGTCGCTTGCCGTTGCCTGCGTCTCTTCCGTGGCCGCCTTTGCCGCGTGGACGACGGCGAAGTCGGTCGTGCCCGACCTCACGGTCATGCACACGCCCGTGTCGGTCACGGCCGTCGTGGCCGACGAGGAGATCAGGAACCTGATGCTGATGACGGCGCTCCTTGACGCCAGGGGAATTCCGACGGGCCGAACGGCTCCTCAAGTCGACAGCGTGTATCTGACGGGCGAACTCAGAAAGATCATCGTCACGGACAACGAAGCCTCGCGCATGTCGCTGCCGCTTGACGACCGTCTCTTCAGGGCCGCCGTGATGGAGGCCGCCGACATGGCGGGTGCGCCGGTCCTCTCCCGAGCCGCCGTGCTGGCCATGCCCGACCCCGCTCACTCCACGACGGGCCGCACGCTTGACGTGACGAACCTCGTCATCGAGCGCCTCGGCCTCAAGAACGTGTCGGCCGCTGCCGCACGCGAAGTGGTCTCGGGCCTCATGAGTCCCTCGGGGCTTTCCGCCGCCATGACGGCCGTCCCCAACGCCACGACGACCGCGCCTTCGGCCTCTGCCGAAGCATCCGTCAAAAACCGCTGACAAACAACGCTGACAACAGCCATTTGATAAAGAGCACAGACATGAATCTAGTGACCCCGCCTTCAGGCGTGAAGGGCTCCGCGCCCGTCTCGCCCGCTCCGAAGAGCAATGTCGCCGTGGAACCCGGAGAGCAGTTCTACGAGCGTGCGCTCCAGAGGCGCATCCGCTCCTGGCCCGACGTGTCGGCCGCGGGCTTTCTGACGGTCGAACTTTCGCAGTACCTCAAGGGTACGGGCGGTGCGACGGCCGAGGCCGTGATGGCAGCGCTCCTGCGTCTCGGGCACGACGGCCTCGTGGCCAACGGCAGGCGTCTGGCCTCAAGGCTCGACACGCTCACCGTTTCCGAAGCCCGTGACGTGCTCGAAGCGTGCGGCCTTGCGGCCGAACGCCATGCCCGCGCCATGACGAGAGCCTGCGAGAAGGATCCCGAGGGGATTTCCGAACGCGAGGCCCGCGAGCGCGCGCTCTGCCCCGCCGTAACCGCAAGGCTCACGGGCACGTACCACGCCATTCCCTGGGACGCCCGTCACGACGGCCATCTTGCCTCGCGTGAAGTCTCGCGAGCCGCAGGACTCGTTCGCTGGGCCCATGCGCTCACGTCCGAGCGTTCTTCGCGCGTGCATCTGGCCGTCGGCCGTTCGCTTCTCTTCGGACGAGGCGCTGCCGACGTCTGGAAGCACCGTCGTCCGCTCGTCTTCATCGACCGCATCAACGCCTACACCGTGAAGCTCGTCACCGACTGCTGGACTGCGGATCCGCAGACCGCCGTCGTCTATGCGGGCGAGAGCGTCCCCGCGACGAATCCGTTCGATGCGTGGGAGATTCCGCTCGTCGTCGACACGCGCGGGTTTCTGCGTGCGCTCCTTGCCGTCGACAAGACGCCGTGTCTGATCGAACCGCGCCTCGGCGGCTTTACGGTTACCTGCGCCACGGGCCGCGTCGACCCGAAGGGCTTTCGCGACGCCGAGAAGCTCGCGCCCTGGATGAAGACCCTTGCCGAAATCGGTCTCATCAACGCCTATGACGAGGCCGCAAGGGCGGGCAATGTTCCCGCCTTCACGGGGGCCGAGGCCTGCGTGTGGGCCGAGCGCTTCAAGTCGCTCCTCTCCGTGACGCTTGCGCTAGACAACTCCGCCCGCCGCGGGCTTGAAGTCGATGAAAAGGCGCTCGAAGCCGCCGCACGCCAGCGCGAGAACTACGTGGCCGTGCGAAACGAAATGGCTTCGATCCTCGAAAAGCTCGCCGACGGCGCTCGTCAACTGCGTGAGGCCGAGCTTGCCCAAAGGGTCGAGCGCAGGGCGAAGCTTCGCGAAGAACACAAGGCCCAAAGGGCCGCGCGTCTCGCCCGACGTGAGGAGAACGCCTGATGCGCCCGCTTTCCACTCTTCTTCTGGGCGCGGCGATGCTCGTCACGTCCCTCTCGGGGAATGCCGCCACGGTCTGTCAGGGCAAGTTCATCAATCCCGTGACCGACGTCTGCTGGAGCTGCGTCTTTCCCGTGAAGATCGGCGGCAAGGCCTCGCTCACCACCTCGGTTCTGCCCGACCCCGACACGGGTGCGGGCGGACCGTTCTGCACCTGCGGCAAGGGCCTCAACCTGAGGGCCGGCGTCACGTTCAGCTTCTGGGAGCCACTTCGCACGGCGGAGATCGTTCGTCATGCGGGGTGTCTTCCCTCGATGGGCGGCGTGAACATGGGCGACATGGGGCTTCGCATTTCGGACCACGTGAAGGTGCATTCGCACGAAGCAGACGGCTCGATGAAGCGACACACGGACTTTCGTCAGGTGCACTGGTACGCGACGCCCTGGCTCTTCATTCTCGAGGCGCTCCTTGACGACGGGTGTCTGGACCAGCAGACGTTCGACCTCGCCTACATGTCGGAGCTCGACCCGCTCTGGGACGACACGCTCTCGAGCTTCATCCTGAACCCGGACGCCGCGCTCTTTGCGAACCCGACCGCCCAGGGCGCGTGCGCCGCCGACTGCACGTCCGCCTCCTCGGGCCTTCCCCAGAACGACCTCTACTGGTGCTCGGGCTGTCAGGGAAACGTCTTTCCGCTCACGGGCTGGAGCGCATCGCTCACCTCCCACACGGCCGTCTGGCAGCTGATGACCCACCGCTTTGCGATGAAGCTCTCGCGCGAGGGACTGCTCCTTGCCGCCCACGGCTCGAAGGGCCTCTGCGAGTCCTTCTACGAGCCCCTGATGCGAAAGGACGTCTGGCGCACCCAGCTCGTATGGCCCGCGCACTCGGGAAAGAACACCGACGGCTCCTGCTGCAGCCCGCTCGGGCGCACCACCGTCGCATCCGGCTCGGGAAAGAGCTGGAGTCCCGGCGGCGAGGACGGCGTGGTACTCGTCTGGCGACGCCGCGACTGCTGTTCGATGTCCGCCAAATGGGGCGGATGACCATGACAACAATCCCCATTCAAACCCCTTGCAGGAATTCATAAAGCCAAAACCCACAGAAAGACAACGGAGACTCTCATGAAGCACGAATCCAATGACACACCGCCCTTTGCGCCCGACGAACCCATCTGCCGGAGCCTTTTCGTGAGGCCCAGCCTCATCGACCGCCTCTGCGCCTCGGCGCTTCGCCTCTGCCTTCTCGTCTGCATTCCGGCCGCCGCATCGATCTTCCTGATCGGCCTTGCCGACTCGGCCGAAGCCGCCTGCACGTCCGAACCTTCGCAGCACTATGAGGTGACGACGCTCATTGCCGACCATCCCGTGCAGGCCTCGTCCGATCCCGACTTCGAGGAGATTCTCCAGGCCAACGCCCGCATTGCGGTGGAGTCGGGCGAATGGTCCCGTCGTGTGAAACAAAAGGAAGAGACGCTCATTCAATGGATGAAGTCTCCTGTCTTTCCTGAATTCCGTCCGATGGCCGTCAAGACCATGCTCATTCGCAAGCCCACGGGCCTTTCCGTCGAGGACATCAAGCGCGCCGAGTTCTTCCACGACGTAAGCCGCCTCCTTCTCTTCTTCGACTCCCGTGCGGGCGGTCAGGTCAATTTCGCGATGAAGATGCTCTCCACCGCCTCCTTCGCCATTCGCCCCGTTGTGGCGGCGGGCAGCGTGGCGTTCGCTCAGGAAAAGCTCGGCACTCGCGTCTGGGCCGACCAGGGATCGGTCCTCACGCGTCGTCTCGGTCTCAATCACTGGCCCGCCCTCGTGAAGCTCACCCCGTCGGAAATCTCCGTCTGGACTCCTGCGCTCAATGCCGACGGCATTCCGGATTCGCCCGTCCCCGCAGGCTTTGCTTCGAAGGAGTCCATCGACCTCTCCGCACCCGCCGTGCGCCCCGCTGCATCGAAAACCCTCCATTAAAGAGAGAGCCGTCATGAATTTTGTGTCCACGCTCGGCGCTGCCGCCCTTTCCTGCATCCTCCTTCCCGCCGCCTTCGCATCAGGTCCTGCGGATTCCACCCTCGAATCCTCGTCCGCCGCGATTGCGCCCGAGGTCCGTGAAGTGGAGAAGGCCCCGTCTTCTGAGCTCGCCGCCGCGCCTGCCGCTTCTTCTCAGGAAGCCTTTTCGGACTCGAAGTCCGACAACTCGAACACTTGGCGACCCCGCATCACGATTCTGCTCGACACGGGGATGACGTCCTCGCTCGTCGAGACGGCGGCCGAGGAACTCAAGCTCGTGGGTGACGCTGCGGACGTCGAGGTCCTCGTTCGAGGTCTCCCCGTGACGCGCACCCCGACGGGTTACCGGACCGACTTCGAAGCAACGTCCGAACGTCTTGCGCCGCTCGTTGACGCAGGCTTCGGAGCCGCGATCCATCCTGAACGCTTCGCCTTCCTTCTGGCCCTTGCCGAAGAGGGTCTAGAGGCGGGCGGCAGGCTCGATGCGAGGACCGAAGAGGTTTACGAAGTGATGACCGCCGCGCCCACCGCACCCGCCGTTCTCCTCACGATCGGCCGCAGCGTCTATGCGGTCTCGGGCACGGCCTCCATCGTCTCGGCCCTTTCTCAGTGGCGTCGCACGCTCGCCGACGCCGTCATGGACGAATCGGACCGCACCCGCGTCGCCGCCCTTCAAACCGTACTCGACGGAACGCCGCTCGGCCGAATCGCGCCCTGAACACCCAAAACCGCACCCTGGAACCCAATCTCTACACCTCTTTGAGAGCCATGACCCGTACAGTTCCCGTTCGATGTCTCATTTCACTCATGACGTTCGCGCTCGGTCTCTCCATTGCCCTGCCCTCGCACGCCGTGACGGTTGCCGAGGCCGTTGCCGCTGCGCGCAACACTCAGCTTCCCGACATCGACGGGATCATGGCGAACCACGACGGTGTGCTTGATGCCGTGGGCGGCGGGTCGACCGAAGGTCTGGACGACGTCAAGAACCTCTGGGCCGACGGCAAGGGCACGCTCACGGGTTCGGCCGAAGCCACCGTGATCGAGTGTCGCGGCAAGACCGACACGACCTGCCGCGCCATTCAGGTGCTCGACAAGGGCTTCCCGGAGCGTCCCGTCATCGGCGAGGATGTGCTTGCGGGCCGCGACGAGATCGTCAACAATCCGACCGTAACGCCGGACGACAACGGCACCTGCAAGGACGTGACCATCGAAGCCGACCCCGTCGAGGTGACGAAGACCTGTCGAGCAGGCGGCTGGTGGAACGAGAAGGCCTGCCGCATCGGCCCCGTCGAGATCGGCAAGGTCACGGCAAAGTACTTTGCATGCGCCGAAGGCGAAGGCACGTCCTCCGAGCGCTCCTGCCTCACGACCGTCTCAGGAAAGCCCGCATCCTCCGTCTGGACCGAGCGATGCTTCTTCGGCAAGGAATCCTCCGCCGCCTCCGGTACCGTCACCGAAGAGACCTCGGCCGTCGCACGCGCGATCTTCTCGGGCGTGTGCACCTCCCCCGACGCCACGACCGAAACGGTCAAGTGCAGTGAAGTCCTCGAGTCGAACAACGACCACGGCTGCGTCCTGGGCGACAAGACCACCGCACGCGTCAACGGTGAATACAGTCTCAGCCACGACCCCTGTTCCGACGGCGACGTCCTCATCGGCCAGCACACCTGCGGCAACTCCTCCTATCTGGCCATCCAGGTGAAGGGGTTCAAGTCCACGCGAATCTCGCTCGGCTACACCCTCCGAAACATCGCCCACCGTACGAACAGCAGCTGCAAGGCCGACTACGAATGGACGAAGCGTGAATGCTCCGGCCCCACCTGCACGGCCAAGCTCGGAGCCCGCGTCTATTACAACGGTTACATGACGGGCTCCATGAGGCTCACCCTCACCTACGTGAACGAGTCCTACTACCTGAAGGACGAATGGGTCGACCACTGCGCCTCGATCCGTCCCAAGAAGGCCGCGACGGCGGAGGGCTCCTGACATGCGCCGCCTCCTGTCCATTGCCCCGCTTCTTCTCCCGCTCCCGAACCTCGTTCAGGCGGCTGATCCCGTCTGCACGCTCGAGAACCGCGTCTGCGCCGAGAACAAATCCGGGAAATGCATTCGCTATGAGAACACCTTCACCTGCGTGACGCTCAATCCCGCGGGCTCGCGCTGCACGGTCAGCGCCAATCCGACGCTTGCCGACTGCACGCTCTCCGAACCCGTCTGTTCAGCCGAGTCCGGCGGCATCTGCCTCGAGACCACGACCGACTTCGTCTGCAAGTCCGAACCCTCGGGCGAAGGCATCCGCATCGACGACACCTCCGTCACCGTCTCCTACTCGAAGGAAACCAGGGGCGAAATCCCCGTCGGCTGCATCATCGGGGCCGAAGTCTGCCTTGACGACGACGCGCGCGACATCGAGGTCGAGAACTGGGAGGGACACTTCGTCTCGGCAAATCCCGTCTGCTGGGTGACCGAACGCACGATCCTCTGTCCCTCCGTCGACGGCGCGGCCTCCTGCCAGAAGCTCGAGCTCGCGGGCTGCGAAAAGCTCACGGACCCCGTCTGTGAAACCGAGGAAAACGGCGTCTGCGTGCGCTGGTCCTCGACCTATCGCTGCACGCGTGACGAAGTCATCGGCGACGACATCATCACCGACGACGTCGAGACGACGCCGGGCGACGTGACCGATGACGACTCGGCCTGTCAGAAGGAGCTCGAGGATGCGGCCGCCCAGGGCGAAAACTGCACCGTCAACTCCAAGGTCTGCGTGAAGACCGACCCCACGGGTGTCCTCCCCTGTCTCGAATACCGCACGACCATGACCTGCACGTCGTCCTCGACCGACACCTGCGGGCCCTTGAAAAGCCTCACGGGTCTGGGCGACTGCATGCTCGCGGCCGAGCCCGAATGCGCCCTCACGGACGCCGACGGCAACTGTCGCCGAACCGAGTCGACTTATGTCTGCACGGAGTCCGTCACTTCCGAATCCGTCTCACCCGCCACCTTCCTCAAGGCCATGACGGTCACGAACTGGCGCGAGAGCGACGACTGTCTCCTTGACGACGGCTCCGTCATGACTGCTTCCCTTTCGCTCCTCTCGCGCGCGAGCACCACCGACAATTCGTCGGGTTGCATACTGGCGTCCCGCACCTGCATCGAGGGCGAGGGCCTGCGCTTTGTTGAAGGCCGTCCCGCCTACCGCGCCTGCTGGGCATGGGAGGAGAAGTGGACATGCAGGGCCGAAGGCAACGAATGTCTCGAGTACGAGAAGGACCCGTCCTGCAAGCTCGTCTCCGAAACCTGCTCCGACGGCAGCACCGACTGTCCCCGACCCTCACGCGTCTACTCGTGCACGCGTCCCGGCCTCTCCGCCTCCGTGGGCCAGGTCTGCGACGGTCAGATCTGCGTGGGCGACCAGTGCCAGGACGTGGGCGACACGGCCGACGGCGACTTCATCGACGCAATCCTTCAGCTTGAGATCGGACGGCAGCTCTCCGTCTACGGCGACACCAACGTCAACGAATTCTTCGGCGGCACGGTCTCCACCTGCCGCGACCGCATGGCGGCCGAGACCTGCTGCCGCGCCGACGCCGCCCCCAACACCTCGAACGCCGCCTTCGGCCAGTACCTCCTCTTCGGCGTTGCCGCAGGCGTCGAATTCGTCAAATGGATCGGCTCGCCCTACGTCTACGACCTCCTCTCCTGGTCGGACAAGACCTCGTGGCTCCTCAACAAGATCTACGGCTCGTCGGGCACGGGTGCCTACTCCCCCACGTTCTCCTTCTGGGGTGCAACCGCCCAGTACTCCGAGTCCGCAGGCTGGACCTTCAACTTCTCGTCCGCGGGCTTCGTCTCCGCCATGGCCAGCCAGTTCTGGAACAAGTACCAGAGCTGCCGCGCAACGGACCAGCGCACCGCGCTCGCGAAGACCCAGCGACTCTGCCACTACGTGGGCACCACCTGCGAGAAGAAGGTGACGGGGCTCGGCTGCGTCGAGACCGCCGAAAAGCACGTCTGCTTCAACTCCCGCCTTGCCCGCATTCTCAACGAGCAGGGCCGCCCGCAGCTCGGACGCGACTTCGGCAACCCCATCAAGCCCGACGCCCGCGGCTTCACGATCGACGAATTCGCAAAGCTTGACTTCTCGAAGATGGACCTCTCCGAATTCATCGCCGACATCGTCAAGGAAGTCACGGCCCGCGGAAACATTTCCGCCGAGGCCGCAGCCGCACGCGCCAAGGAACGCATCGAGGCCATGGTCAAGGGGGAACTCGCCACTACGGCCAGGCTCCCCGGCGCTTCCGACACCGTCGCCTCCAAAGACCAGCCCACGAAACCCGACGGCACGGGCGGCCCCTCCACCCCGAGCTCGAAGTGAACCTCTCGTCCATTCAAACACCGACCATGAAGATCAACATCATCACCGGAATGATCCTCGCCGCGCTCAGCCCGCTCCTTTTTGCAGGCACCGTTGCTGACGCATTTGCAGGACCTCTTCCGTCCGCAGGCGGCCATCCGCTCGATTCGTCCCTTTTGAATGCGCAGGGCGAATTCGCGTCTTACGCCCCCGCTCGTCCTCACGATGCACCCGACGTTCGTCATCCGTCCACCTGGTGGGACGAGGATGTCTGGGCGGATCCCGATCGTCCCTTCCTCTATTACGGCGACAACGAGGTGCCCGACATGCGTCCCGGCTCTACCGTCGAGCCGCCCGAACCCCAGTCTGTCGTCAAGCCCGATGAAAAGCCCTTCGACCCCGAGGACTTCACCGCCTTCAAGACCGTCGTGGAGCTTCGAGCCGAACGCGAGCGCCGCCTCAACACGGCCATCATGAATCCGTCGCCCGCCAACATGCAGTCCTATCAGGCGATCAACGCGCACCTGCTCGCGCTTTCCGCCCGCTTTGCGCAGGCCTGGCAGCTCGGCCGTATGCTGAACCCCGGTTACGACTGGACCACGACCGCACCGTCCGCGAACTTCGCCACAGTCGAGCTCGGTGCCATGAAGCGCGACAAGTCTCATGCGCTCGTCAAGTCCCTTCAGGGCGACGCCGGCCTTCTCTTCATCGGCAAAAAGGGCGATCCCCTCACGCAGGTCGCCGCCGGACCCGTTCGTGCATTCGCCAACACCTGGGGACTCGAACTCCTCGCCGTTGCCGACGGCATCGACGCCCCCGCCGCAGGGACCAGCATTCCCGGTTTCGAAGGGTTCGCCCTCGTGCAGCCCGACGCAGGCCGCGCGAAGAAGCTCGGCGTCAACACCCTGCCCGCCGTCATTCTCGTGCCCAACCCCAAGGCCATGTCACGACCCGACTTCGCACTCCTGCGCGGAGGACTTGCCGGTCGGGACGGCATGCTCATCGCCGCAGGCGCGGTTTCGGGCGAGGAACTCTCGCGCCGCCTCGTCTTCATCCTCTCGAACCCTTCGGGCTTTGAAGACACGCCACACATCAGGGGCCGCGCCGCGCCCACTGGCTCTCTGCTCCTGCCACCCGATCCTGCGCTCAGGATGCCGCCCGCCCAAACTGCCGATACTCCGCCCGTCGTGATCCCTCACGCCGGTGCCGCGCTCAACCCGAAACCCGTTCGCTGACGCCGTATGCCGACCAGCACATTGATTGACGAAAAATCTCCAACCAAGAAACTCAGCCCATGAAAAGAAGAAACTCATTTGCACCTCATCTGCCAAAGCCTGCGCTTCTGCCTCTCCTCGTCCTCCTTGCGCTCCCGCCCTGCACCTCTCAGGCCGGGTTCCTTCAGGAGTTCTATGACGACGCCGGCCTTCAGAGCAGCTACACGGCTCCGGGCCTCTACGCGTCCGCCTCGATGGACACCGTCACGGGCGGCCGCTTCATCCTCAAGGCCAATCGTGAGGATTTCCAGCCCTATTACCTTCAGGGGCCCGAACTCAAGGCCGGCTGCGGCGGCATCGACGTTTTCCTCGGCGCCTTCTCCATTCCGTCGAAAGACGAGTTCGTGAGCTTTGTGCGCTCGATCGGCACGGCCCTGCCCGGGCTCGCCTTCCATGCAGCCCTCCAGTCGCTCGCACCCGACCTCAACGAACAGATCTCTCAGTTCCGCGACATGCTCATGCGCTACGCCAGCATGCTCGGAGACTCTTGTCAGGTCGCCGAGAACATCATGACCGCGGGACCCAACGAATGGATCTCGTCACTCGGCCACAAGGCGAGGAATTCCCTGCGCAGTCTCGGTCAGGCCGAAGACGCTCACGACGCCGACTCCCTCACCCGTGCTGACGGCGGCAAGGTTGTTTCCAGCGCGCCCACGCGCACTGACACCGGCGGCAACATCGTCGACGCTTCCGAACTCAATCTCACCTGGGCCCTCCTCATCTCGGGCAAGGGCTCTCAGCGCCTCACTCAGGAAAAGCGCGAGGTCATGATGTCGCTCATCGGCACCCGCGTCTTCGTTAAGAAGGGCTCGGGCACGAGTACCACCATCGAGGAGCGCAACTACCCCGCGCTCGACCTTCTCAACGCCGTCCTCGGCGAACCCGGCTCGGACAAGATTCCCACGGAGGCCGTCGTCTACAAGTGCGATGAAAAAGACAAGTGCCTCAATCCGACCAGAACCACCTACAGCGACGTCAATCTCAACAACCAGATCTACAAGGCCATGACGAACTACAGGAGTTCGCTTGTCTACAGGGACGTCTCCAGAGTCACTGCAGAGGAGATGACCATGCTCGCCACGATCTCCTCCCTGCCGCTTCTCAAACTGGCCGAACTCGCCGCCTCTCCGCGAATGATCAACTTCTCCGACGGCATGCTCCAGACGTTCGCCCAAGTCGCAGCCTACGAGGCGATCCTCACCGCAGTCGGACAGCTCACCGAGGACGCCAAGAGCGTCGTATCGTCCTCGTCCGCCAAATCGGCCAACAGTCAGGCGACCGAGTACGCCCAAACGCTTGTCGCCCGTTGCGACGTCCTTCGAGCCGAGCTTCTGAGCCGTGAAAAGGTCATGTCGGGCAGGGTCTCCCAGGTCTCGAGTCTCCTTTCCTACATCTCTCACCTTCAGCGCACCATCTACGGTGACTCCGCCATCGAGGCGCTTTCCACGATGCCGGGCAGCGGCATCACCCAGTAAGGAATCCTCATGACAACCGAAGCACTTAACTTCTACGCATACTGGAACGGAGCACAGGTGGCCGACCTCTGGACGACCCTCGCACTCATCACGGGCACCGACGACTACCGCTCGCTCCTCCTCTGCGTCGCCCTGTTCGGCCTCATCTGCGCTGCCGCAGGCGCCGCCGTCCGCTACAGGGGCGGCGACCTCATCGTCTGGATCGCGGCCATGGTCTTCATCTTCTCGGCCGCATTCGTTCCCCGCGTCAACATCGCCGTGAGAGACGTGCGCTCCGCCAACGTTCAGGTCGTTCAAAACATCCCGCTCGGCATCGGCTGGCCCGCATCCGTCATCTCCCGCGCCTCCTACTGGCTCACCGAATCGTTCGAAACGGCCTTCGGAGACGTGGACGCGGCACGCTACACACGCTTCGGCGTCGCCTTCCCGCAGCGCGTCGTCACGACCATGCTCTCCGTCAAGCCCATCACCGCCGACGGCAAGATGTCGCTCACCAACTTCACGGAACGCTGCATCGTTCCCGAAATTCTCGAGAACTCCGTCAAGCGTCAGGAGCTCCTCAACGCCCCCGACATCAATGCACTCATATCCACCAAAGACTGGGTCAATCCGGCACGTCGCGTGTTCATGAACAACAAGGTCCTGACCTGCACGGAGGCGGCTGAAGCACTCAAGAAAACCCTCGAGAAGACCGAGATTCCCGCCCTTGAGTCCCGCTTGCGCCTCAAGCTCAACGTCGACTTCAAGGACGGCGTCAACGCGGCCCTCTCCACGGCCATTCCGCAGGCCGAATCTCTCATGCTCGGCGTCTCGCGCACCATGGCGGAATCTCTCAGACAGTCCCTCATGATGTCCGCGATCCCGGACACCACCATGACCTTTGCAGCCAAGGCCGGTCAGGCGCCTCTTTCGGCAGGCGTCGCCATTGCACGCTCCCAGGGCAACCTCGCCTCCGAGATCAATTACAGAACCCTGAGCGAAATGGCCCGATCGGCCCTCCCGAAGCTTCGCAACATCCTTGAGTTCACCGTCATCGGCCTCTGGCCCATGGTCTTCCTGATGATGCTCGGCACGGGTGCAGGCGGCGCAATGGTCTGCCGCGCCTACTTCACGCTCCTCATCTCCGTGAGCCTCTGGGCGCCGATCACGGCCATCATCAACTACCTCACGCTTCACCTCGACATGGAGCCGATGAATCAACTCGTGAACTCCGCCGGCGGCGTGACCCTTGCGGCCGCCACCATGATTCGAGACGCTGGCGCCACCTCTCAGGCAATGGCGGGCTCGCTCCTGTGGCTCGTCCCCGTGCTCGCTTACGCCGTTGCCAAGGGCAGCGACATGGCCCTCACTGCCATGACCTCCTCCGTTCTTGCCCCCGCATCCTCGGCAGCTCAGGCTCAGGGCTCCCAGCTTGCCATGGGCAACGTGTCCGCCGGCAACGCATCCCTCAACAACGCATCTCTCAACAACGTGTCCGGCAACAAGACCGACACTTCGAGCAGCTGGGCGGATCCGAACACGCACAAGGTCGAACTCGCTCAAGGTACGGCGGCCTTCGACCGTTCCGCGGGACAAATGACTGCCATGAACGTCCGGAAGTCAGACCTTGGCGTCTCGTCCGGCATGCAGAACACGCACACGACTCAGGATGCGAACAACTTTGGCACCTCGTCGGTTGCGACCAATGCAAGTTCGCTTGCAACGAATTCTGGGGTTCAGTCTGTTTCGGGCAACGGCGTGACCAACAGCGTCAATCGCGACGACGGTTGGAGCGTCACCAGAAACTCCGGTACTTCGTACGGGACGAATGAATCGGCTAATTATGGGACGGGAAATTCAAGCGCGTTTGGTGCTCAATCCTCCCGGAGTGGAAATTCTCAGAATCAGTTCCAGTATTCCTCTGGCGTTGGATTCTCCTCTGACAGTGCATCGACTATCAACAATCGGAACACGACGGACGCTAATGAATCCCCAACACCCCAACAAAATTCTGAACCATTGGGGCAGCTAAATGTGACCGACTTCTATCAGAACATGAAATCCTATATTGGCACTCCGAGCTTACAGGGCATCCTTAACTCCGCACCAATCAGCCTTGCCAATAATACAAAGAACGGCAACAACAAGACTGGCAACACACCGAAATCCACGATTGACTCAATGAACTCTAATGGTTTCAGAGTAAGTACAGCCCCCACTGGAACAACAGCATCTTCATTAGCAGACGCAAGCGGGATTAATTTCGGATCATCCACGCAAACAACTTACCAGACTGGAAATGGCTGGACTTTTGGCGAAAACGTTGGAGAGTCGACTTCCGTATCCAATGGCATTCGTAACAACCTTGCCGATACCACTAATGCACAAATGGCAGAGGTAAATGGCTTGTCTGAAGGGCGTGCGTCCTCAGAAAGCACTTCAGATCAGGACTCGTTCACTCATACAGCGAGCACCGGAACCGCGAACCGTGTCACGCAGGACAGAGACAACAGCGTTCGAGACCTCGGTCTCGCCATGGCTGGCGGAGACGCATTTGCTGCATTAAGAATGTTTAACGCCTCCCCGGAAAGCCGTTCAGCCTTGAAGAGCATGGTTGATCAACAGCAAAAGGGGTTAGAACATGTTATGCCTCCCCCACCTAAATCTGTCGCCAAGAACCGCGACAACTTCATTAGGCCGACGCGCACAGACATTGAAAATGACTATCAAGCTTCAGCGGCTGCAGTTCAAGCTACAAGCGATGACTCGGTCAACCGTCGTCATCAAGAAAAAAGAATTGACATGCCGAACAAGGCAGATTTTATGGCTCAAACACGTGAAGAACGCGACATGGCCAATTATAGGTTAGGACTCAATATCGTTTCTTCTTCTGAATACTTACAAAAAGAAACTGGAATCAGAAGTGTTCTTGAAAGAGCTTTCGGCGGCGCACTGACTTATTCATCGCCACAGGAAATCTACAATTTAATAAACAGTCAAGCCAGTGAAAGCTCAGAACTGAAGAATGCACTAACTGAGTTAGGTAGTATTTCTGGACCTGGAATGACAGAAGAACAAATTGCAGAGACCTTCAAATCAAAACATTGACCTTCTATGCCTATAAAGAATACTTTTAATTTCTCCCAAACCGACGCAATTCGAAGGCTGTGAGAATCTTGTTCCTTTTGGATAAACATACCAGGTAGACCAAAGGCCTCGGTGTGCAGCTAACCACTCCAAAAAACTGGGCTTCTTATGTACGCCGAGGGCTTTCCGGTAAAGGTATGGAATCCCCGTCAGTTCAAACACCTCTGAGGCATTGAAGAAAGCCCAGCACATACACCAACGATAGGTACGAACCTGATAGAGAACCGTACCCTCTTCAGTTTCTTCGACATAGGAAAACATCAGGACCTCAATACTTTCTTAACAAAACTAGCCTAGCACAACCTCACCAAACACGTATCCCCCGACATTCTCAAAGGCATCGTTCAATTATGGAATTTCAGGAAGCAAAAGCCATTGCCGAGCGCCTTGGCTTCCAACTCTTTGCCGACGTGCGCGGCGACACCAACGCACTTCGTCTCTTTACTGAGGATTTTCGCCAAAAGTACGGCAAGAAGTACCGGTGCGGCGTCTACATGCAGTTCAGAGCCGACGGCTCCTGCTACATCGGCCAGTCACTCGACATTGACAGGCGTCACAAACGACACCGCGAGCTCGGCGTCATCGTCGACTATCTGGCATTCCGTTGCTGGCAGCCAAGCGTCCTGATGGAAAAGGAGGACCTGTGCATTCGGGACGCTCTGGCTCTGGGCGTGCCCCTAGTGAACAAGACGCTGAAGTGCGGCACCCTGAAGAAGTCCGACGATTACGATCAAATCTTCACGCCCGATGAGCAGGACCTTTTCATCGAGCGGATCGCAGCCCGACAGACGCCGCTCACCCAGTGGCCGAACTTCTGCAAGAATGCAGAGCGCTCGGAGCTTCGTGACTGGGAGATCTTCAGCCAACATCCGCGGTTCATGGAGCTCTACCAGAAGGCAGCCTTTTATCTGAAGACCACCGTCCCCAATCCTGAAGAGACGGAGTCCGTAACCTGGCAGTGCGCACTGTGCAACGAAAAGAGCCTTCAGGGATCAATCCGGTGGGTCATCAAAATACGCTGCGGCGCCACCGTGACTTTCGAGATCTTCCACTACAGTCAGGCAAAGTACCAGTACTTTGCGAACATAGCGGTTGCGCCGGATCTCGTCTATGAGGCCATCGACTCGCAGAAGCCGGGACAGCAGTACCTCCCCTTTGCCAACCTGTGCCTCCCTCCCCGTCGGCAGCCTCCCACGCTGAAGGATCTTCAGATCAATGGCGTATTAAGAAAGGAAGGTACGGACGAAGACGGACCGAACGCGCAGGCCGAGTTGCTCACCCGACCGATCGCCCTGGTCGACACCTCGAGTCTGGGGATGTTGACCGTGCCATTCGACGCACTCGAGAGTGTGCTCGAAGACGACGTCATTGCGACCGCCGCAGCCATGGCCAACATCGCTTGCATGCGAACGCAGCTCGTGGAGTCGGCAGACCACAACAGTCTTCTCGCCTTCAGGATGCTCTATCTTTGAGGCCAGAAGTCGGACCTACTCGCGGTACCTCACTCGCCTGATAGGTCCTTGCCTGACGGGGGCTACAAACACAGAGCCCCCGCCTCAGGCTGCGGCCAGCCTGAATTCGATTGGCAGCCCTTCGCGTAACATTCATTTCGTTCAGTGGCCGGACGAGCGAGTACGGATCGTTCAAGTCGCAAGAGCTCGTTCGCGCTCCCGAGGACGGCCGTTCCGGTTTGCGGGACCGCCGTTCCGGGTTCAAAGATCCGGTCGCCGTTCCACTTTGCGAGAATGCCGTTCCAGCTGGAATTCGCCCTGCTCTATAACCCGGCACCTCAGGACGCCCCGTCTCGCAACCGACACCAGCCGAAACGCCTGAGGCGCAGAAGGTACTTCCGAATCACGTTGGAAGAGGAAAGACAACTTGAGCCCTTCTGCCTGTTGCTTTTCAACACTCCTGCGATCCGGGTTGCACATCAGACTCTGCCAATTTCGGTAAACCTGATGCTGTTACGAACGATACACGGGAGACGGTCATGAGCGAAAAACAAGGAAAACGCAACTGGACGCACGAGGAAACCACTCTCGCGCTCGCGCTCTACCTGTGTACGCCCACCAACAAGATCCGTGAAAACAATCCGAACGTGCAGCTTCTGGCCGAGGCCTTCAACAGAACGCCGACGGCTGTAAACATGAAGCTCTACAATCTGGGCAGCCATGACATTCTGCTCAAACAGAAGAAAGTACATGGGCGAGAACCGGACAAAATCTCTGGAAAGTCTCCTTGAGGACGTTGACGTCATCGCAGGATCCCTCGAGCTCAACCTTCCCTTTGTCGGCAGGGGCCATGTCAAGCCCGGCGAAACGGAAACTGTCGCTCAGGTCAAGCTTCGCAGGCACCAGGATTTCTTCCGCGATGCCGTCTTGAGCATGTACGACAACAAGTGCCTCGTTACCGGTCTGGCCCTGCCTCCCTTGATCGAGGTTGCCCACATCATCCTCTGGGCGGAAGACGTCTCACTGCGCCAGGTGACGGCCAACGGACTCACGCTCAATCCCCTGATCCATCGCGCCTATGATGCGAATTATCTCGGCATTGACCCAGACATGAAGATTCACGTCAGCGAGGAACTCATCGAGATGAGCGAGGGAAAACTGGATGAACTTTTCGACACAGTCAACGGAACCCGCCTGCTCCTCCCTGAAAATGTTCAGCCCGCTCCGGAATACCTTGATCGCCACTACGAGGGATTTCTGAAGCATGAACACGGACCTGAATTCCGACTCCAGACCTCGCAGGTGTAAAGCGCGAAACACTCTGAGGAATTGACATCGTAAAGCTTCTCGTTGCACCGAGCTTGCGCAACGGGAAGCGCCCCAATGTCACGCGCTGTCGCCTGCTTAGCAGGGCTCAGCTTTCAAAGCCCAGATTGCGCAGGGTTTCAAGCGATTCAAAGGCAAGCCTTGCGTCTTCCTCGCTCGGGAAGCCTGTAATGTCCGAGCACTTCCGCATGGCATCCGTCTGCTCAGGCGTCAGAATCCCGCACGCATCGGCAAACTCAACGGCCTCCTTCCAGAAGCCGTACTCAATTGCATCACCCAGGCATTTCATGGCGGCGTCACTTTCAGCCTGCTTCTTCCCCTGAGACTTCCGTTCTTCCTTTTCGCCTTCCTCCTGAGACCAGTCTTCGAGGAAGGAAGGCAGCCTGTACTTCGTTTCCGCAAGGTCTTTCTTCACTCGTGCCCAGCATTCGGGCATCTTCGCCCATTCGGTCACGTTTTCCTTCTTCCGTTCAAGGGACATGAGACTGGTCTTGACGTTTCTGGCAATTTCAAGAAGCACTTCCATCAGTTCTTCAGGAACGGTCTGCCCCTTCCAGATTCGGCTCAGATCGAACACATGACCGGGATATGTCTCGGTGAACATCCATGCGAAGGCCGCCATCGAATAGTCCACGATGTTGGCACGGTAACCCTTGTCGTACCACGGCGCCTCCGTAACCGCCTTCTGGAGTTCCTCGCGGATGATCCACAGCGAGACGGAGTCACGGAAATAACCCGCATCGTAAAAGCCTGCATCGCGCCTCTCTGACCAGGTCTCCTGGAGATCATTCATGAAAATGGCGAAGAGCTTGACGTTGCCAAGGGCAACGACCTCGGGCCGTCCTTCCCAGACGAGCCTGACGCGCGCTAGCGGCTCCTTCTTGAGCACATGCTTCTTGTACTTGGTTTCGAACTTGCTTTTCTCCGATCGAGTCAGGAACATCTGCTCCTGTTCAAAACTGCCGCGGTTGCGTTCGTAGTACCAGTAGACGTGGTGAAGCATGCCGGACGCAGGATTCGTCGCCGCATACTTCTCCATGAGGATGTGAAACTCATGGCTCGACGAAAAGTCAGTGTTCGACACCTTGTTCTGGTTGTTGGATGATCGGGAGATGTTCCTGATGAGCCTGCGGGCCTCCTCCGGCTCGAGAGACTTGTCCACATGGGTCAGCTTGACGGCAACCCGAATTCGGGAAACGTCAGCCTTGTCCGAATAGACCGCCCTTGCGAGTGACGCCGTCGTCTGGCCGCCGTTGATGATCTGGAAGTCCGTCGCCTTCAGCAATTTCCCCTTGTCATTGAGGGTCATGTCCTCAACAGTAACCGCGATGCCGTTGTTGTAGACGAAGAAATGCTCGGGATCCTTGAGAATCGTCGCCCTGATGTCCTTGTTCACCGTCGAACGCAGGCTCAGAAACGAGCGCACGTTCCCTTCGAGAAGACGGCCGCCGTGCTGCTTGTACATGGCAGCAAGCTTCCATGCGGACATGACGCCCAGGTACGACCTGAAGCCCTTGCCCTGCGTAGCAAGAGTCAGCGGCACGGGTTCATCGGAGAAGTCCAGCTCAACGGCTTCCGTTCCCCTTCCCGAACACTTGAGTTCATAAAGACGCTCGAGCGTCCAGACGCTTTCCTCAACGGCGATGTCGCCGATGGGCGTGTTGTCCAGTGTCTTGAAGCGGTCCGAAAGCTCCCTGTCCGTATACAGGAGCATGCGGATTCTGTCGAACCTGCCTCGATGAATCAGATCTGCAAGACCATATTCAGGCGTGCTCCACTCGAGGATTCCCCCCCTGTCCTGGGTGGCCTGGATGCTACCTTCCCTGCAGAACTCGAAGAAACTCCTGAGGCGCTTGAAATATCCTGCCGCATCTGCTCGATTGAGCTTTGCATCAGCGGGAAACTCATTCCAGTCGGCGATGACGAGAATGAGGGTTCCGTCCTGCTCATCGTAAAAATAGCCGTCCACTCCGACGTTTCTGGTCTTGAACTTCTGGCTGAGGTAAAGGGTCTCGAAGCTTGAGCCGTCCTCTTCGGGCACGGCGTTGTTCATCCAGTCAACAAAGGCTTTCCGAAGCCCTTCGCCCATTTCATGCCGTCTCTGTTCGACCTCTGCGATTGCGTTGAGACGGAATTCGTCAAAATTCATAGGTGCTACTCGTTTCTTCAATTTTCCAGGGTTCGATCGCCGCAATGGAAAGCGAATAGGCTGCCTTCGTCACTGCTGCGGGCATGGCGTCCGTCCTGATGAGCTTCGGGAAGCCCTCCTTGTTGACATCGTACAGGCTCATGCCCATGAACTGCATCTGCATTGTGTTTTCAAGATGACCGTGTTCGATGTCGACGCCAAACATCTCAACGGAATTGATGAAGTTGCTGGTCTCCATCGGAAGTCCCTTCAGACGCTCCCTGACCTTTTCATAAAGTGATCTGACCGTGACATAGCCCTGGCCGGACGGTTCTGCGTGAAGGCTTACTATTGCCAGCCTGCCCTTGACGTCCTCCTTGTCGAGAAGAACGCCGGGATTGACCAGCTGCTCAAGAGACGAGATCTTCACTTCGCAGGCGCTCTGACCGACAGTCTTCACCTCGGTCCACCCGTCGGGGAACACGAAGTCCTGGTCAGCCTGCTCGGGTCCCCTCCAGGCCCTGACGGCTTCGGCAGGTGGAACGCCGCCGTCAAGACACAGGATCAGATAGGCCAGTTCTCCCGCCAGTCCCCTGAGTCCCTCCTTGCCGAGAGCTCCACGCTTGTTGCGCCAGAAGGCCTTCCATTTTTCATACCGCGCAGCCAGGAACGAGAAGGCCTCTTCCGGCGACCCAGCGGAATTCATGGCAGCAAGAACGTCATCACAGAACTTCACGAAAAGCTTCTCGTACTTGGCGTCCGTCACCGTGAAGACAATGCTTCCCTCACCGTAGTCGGTGCACCTTGTACGAACCTCGACGGCTTCAGACGACTGCAGCTCGGAGAGCTTCTCGACTTCACCTGAAACGATGAGGGAAAGGCGGCCGGCTTCAAGTCCCACATAGGGCTGAACCTCGCTGGAATAACCCGGAACACCAAAGACAAGTCCAGGCTCAGTCTTCTTCAGTTTGGCAATGACTGCCTTGACGTCGGCTTCACTCATTCGTCCTCTCCATCAACATAACCGTCCTCCTTTCGCATCTGATAGATCTTGTTTGCGTCATAGGTGACCCTGACCTCTCCCAACGTCATGTCTTCGGCCGAAGGCAAACCGAAGGCAAGGGCCATGAAGGGCTTTTCCTGTTCATAGGGTTCCAGCGGCTTGAGCTTGGCGCGCTTTTCCTCGGTGATTTCCATCGTCCTGACCGGATAGATCAGGAGCTGCGGACGCTCTCCCTCCTGGCTGAGGACGATGCGGGGCGTCATGACGGCATCCTCAGGCCTGCCGTCCAGGACCTCGGCAACATGATCCTTCGTCCAGTGTCTGGCAAAGTCACGACGGGAGAGAATCGCCTTGTTGCGTTGCTGGATCCATGCGGTCTTCTTGATCATGGTTCGCCTGACGCAATAAACGGGATGAACGCCGTCCAGTAGCAGCGGCTCACCGTTGGCTTCAACGGTGCTGATCACGCGCACATTCCATGCCTCCTTGCGCTCCGCGATCTTGGCCGCGACGGCTGCAATGTCTATGTCCCATGTCCAGCTGGGAACCTCAAAGGCTACAAGAAGGGCCGTCACCTGTTCTGCGGGAACTCCCTCCCATACCAGGTCATTCGGAAAGCGGCTGTCCGGGCGGACGGTTGCAGGGCCAAGCTCATTCAGGAAATCGACGACCTTCCGATAGTTGTCCTCCAGCTTGCGGGGATCAACAGGAAAGGTCGCGCTCTGATAGGGCATGCCGGTGATGTCCATAAAGCCAACGACGGTCTTGGCCGTGCGCCTCTTGTTCGGCGCCGTCACCATGAGCCTGAGATGACTCGGTGCACGACGGATCTTCAGGCCGAAGTCCTTGGGCTGCCGCTTTCTGTCCATCATGAGCCTGACCGTGTCCCTGAACTCATTCAGTGCCCTGGCAACATATTCAAACGCCTCGACCATGCCGTCGGAAATCCAGATCTTCATGTAGTCACGCATTCCCTCGCGGAACCCGAACCACCTGCCCATCTGGAGCAGAGTGTCGTATGCGAAGCTCCTTCTGGAAAAATAGGACACGCACAGTCCCTCAAGGGTAAGCCCTCTGGACAATGCGTCGCCGCCCACGACGATGAGTCTGGCGTCGTTGTTTTCGTAAAACGAGGCAAAGTCCCTGATCTTCGAGTTCATGTTGGCCTCGACGACCTCAACTCCGACCAGTGCATCACCAAAATGGCTCTTCCAGACCTCGCTCCATTCAATGCCCGTAAGCTCCTTGAGCGTGGGCGGCCTCTCGTCATGCGGATCTTCATGCCACTTTTCATCATTGAGACCGTTGTTCCAGATCTCCTGCATTTCGACATAAAGATCGTTGGCGAGAAGCGAGCCGGTAACCCTGCTCCGCTCGTTTTCGTTCAGGTCCGTCACTTCCTGAACGAGATCGGCGATCAGGTTGCGCAGATCACTCTGCACCTTGCGGTATTTGGCGATGTGCACCAGCATGCTCGTATTCGTGGAGACCGGGAAGCGCATCTGCTTCATCGCGCAGACGCAAAGGAAGTAAAGCACGGCCTTCCTGAGCGTCAACGGTATGTGCATCACTTCGTCATCCGCCTTGAACTTCTCCCTGAAGACCTCGGACTCGTAGTCGTCTCCCTCTTCCTCGCCGCTCCTTTCACCCTCCGTAAGCATGGGGATCAGGGTCCTGTACTTGAGGGACGGATGCTCCTCTTCCCCGGTCTCACCGAAAAGTCTTTCAACGCCGACATAGCCGCCGGGCGTGGGAATGGCATAAATGTAGTCCCTCGGGAAAAGGTCGATCTTCTCGATGTCCTCTTGGACCTCGCCCGTTTCAGGATCAATCTGGGGATCAATGAAGACATTGGCGAACGGGGTCGCCGTAACGGCAAGATAGGCGGCCCTGTCGAACTGGCGGAGAACCTCCCTGATCTGGCCGTTGATCGTCGTCGGATTCTTCGATGACTTGCTTACGTTCACGGACGCCGAATCAGCCTCGTCGTCGACGAGGAGGAACGGCAGTCTGCGGACTCCGAGTTCGGCAGAGTTCCGGATCCAGGCGAGGATGTTCGACAGCACCTTGTCATTCTTCTGGATGACCGCAAGATGAACGACGTTCTCGTTGTAAGTGCTAGCATGCTTGCTGACGTTGGCGCTCACAAAATCCGAATCCGCCGTCGTCAGCTGGTTCCAGTGGTAGGGAGACTGGAAGCTCGGCTTGTTGACGCCGTTGGTGTCGGTTGAGATGCCGATGAGGTCGCTGTTCAGTCTGGCCTGGGTCTGGCTTCGCAACGTGCTCTTGGTGCCGGTCAGAACGAGGATGAGCCTGTAGCCCGCATCAGCGGCGCGGTGGCAGATGCCGGTGAACGTTGCCGTCTTTCCAGACTGAACGTCGCCCATCATCAGGCCGAAGGTCTGGAAGCTCCCCGGCTGCTTCGGATCTCCCATGTGGTCAAGCACGTCCATCGTGCTTCTGTCAATGGCCTCCAAGCTCGCCGCGCTGAACTTTCCCAATCCCGCGAGGTGTTCCCTGTACAGTTCATAACTCGGGAAAATGAGCCTTCCATCCGCCATGGCCTGTTGAACCCACGGCTTCCAGTCGGCGCACGTAAGGATGCGGCCGGATTTGAAGACCACCCCCATTTGACTCGTGTATTCATCACGCCAGGCGGCGACGATCCTTTTTCTGGCTTCAGGATCCCCCCACCTTTCAAGATCAAGGACCTTCATGCCGGCCAGATTGTTCTTGTTGTTGTCCAGTACGCTTTCAACAACGCGGCCGATGTTGCTGACCGTGGGATTCGCCTCCTTGATCTGCTTGAACATCGCGTTCTGAGCCTGCTTCCGGCATTCTTCAAACCAGTCGTTCATCTTGTCTTCTCTCCATTTTCCTGATGGGTATTGAGAAAGGAGCAGTCCACTCCCATTTGTTCGAGGCGCCTTCGGATCTCCTCCATCTCCTCGGTCGCGGTGTCGACAGTCGCATCGTCGGAAAGGTCGTGATAGAGCGAATCCAAGGGAAGCCGGGCGGCAATGACCTTCAGCAGCATCGACAGCTCGGGATTGCCCGCGAGATAATGCCGGATCATCGCGTTCTCCGGATTGAGGACATACGTTACGGTGCCTTCCGCTGTTTTTCTCCTGATCCACACGGCATCAGGGGAGCGTTCGACTCGCGCGCGGCGGCTCCAGACGGCTCCGCTTCTCACTGTGAGCTTGTCGACTACGCGCGTCAGCGCATCCCTCAGCTCCTCGGGGATGACGGCACTGGACTTCTTGACGTCAAGAAGCCACATGTGGTCCACCACTTTCGATGCCGGAATGTCGACCTTCACCCTGATGAGCTTGGATATGTTGAGCTTTCGGCTCAACCTGAACCAAGTGCCCCAGATCACAAGACGGCGGTTCCTGTAGATGTAGAAGCCCTGATGCTTCTGCAGATCGCCGGCCATGCGCTTCTGCTCGTCCGTCATCGTCTTCGGATGAGGCAGGATGAACGGCTCAACCATGATCCTCTCTCCTCCGAGCAGATAAGGATCGGCAGGGAACGGCCGTTGCGAAACCGCCTTGAGGAACGGATCGACGGGCTTCAGGGGATCTGCATTGAAGAGGATCTCCAGGGGCGCCCCCGCCTCTCCGTCGAGATAACGGTGAAAGACCAGAGTCAGATGGTCCTTGAGTTCGCGCATCCTCTTCGTCAGCGTCGAACTGAAGCCCTTCTTCTCAATCCCGAGAAAGAGGGTGTCAAGCTTCTGCCACACCACGAGCGTACCCGAAGAGCGTTCTTCAAGCCTGTCCGCCCATGGAACGCTCCTCATGTCGTCGGCATCAAGAATCTGCAGGGGCCAGGGACGAATGCTTTCGCCGACATGGTCAAGGTCCCATCTCACGCCGCAGACGTCGCCTTCCTCCTTTTTGGAGAGAACCGTCAGCGACCGGCACTGTGAAAGCGAAGCCATCTTCAGCCCCAGTCCGAAACGACCAAGGTCGCCCTGTCTGCGCCTGTCATCCACATGCTGGCACCCGTAGCGCATGGCGCCCTTGAGCTCCTGCTCCGTCATGCCGAAACCGTCGTCAAGAATCGCCAGAAAGGAATCCTCGCCCTCAGGCGTCCACACCTCGACGGTCCGCGCCATGGCGGCAATGCTGTTGTCGATGATGTCGGCGACGGCGGCTGGAAGCGAATAGCCTATCGAACGGGTCGACTCCATCAGGTTTCTTGCGTCGGGAACGAGTTCAACCTCTCTCATGCCCATACTCCTTGAGAAGACGAGTCAGTGCCTCCGCAACGATTCTGGAAAAGTGCGGCGGCACGGCGTTGCCGATCATCCTGTACTTGTCTCCCCTGCTCCCGAGAAACTCGAAGTCATCAGGAAAGCCCTGAAGTCTGGCAGCTTCGCGAACCGTGATCGAACGGGCCTGCAAGGGATCGGGATGGATGTGCCTCAGTCCGTCCTTGTTGAGGTGCGCGGGGATGAGGTTGCTCGGGCGGTCGCTTCGAAGAACGTGGTATTTGTGAACGTTCGAACGGCAGCCCGTGCTTTCCGTGTAGAGCTTCTTGAGGCTCTCCGCCGATGCGTATCTGCAGGCCCCCGACGCGATGTCCTCGGCAAGCACCCTGAAAAGCCTGATGTCCCTTTCATTGTGAAAACGCGGTTCATGATCGGTGGGAGTCCCGGCCGCAGGAGCTTCGCCGTGGGACCGCCCTGTCGTGGCCTCCCCTGCGCGCAGGGGCAGAAGCCTCGGAAGGTCTCCGATCGCCTCAGCGACGGTTACGGGCCTCTCCTTGCCGGCTGGCAGGATTTCAGCGTAGAAGCGGGCGAGCATTTCCTCCGCCCTGTCGCCGAAGACGCTGCGGTTGAGTCCGAGGATGATCAGACGCTTGCGCTTCTGCGGAAGACCGTACTCGGACATGTCGACCTGTGCCACCTTGAGATCGGCCGGAATGATCCAGCCCGCCTTTTCAAACTCCATCTGGATTCTTGCAGCGATGGGCGTTCCATCGGGTCTGGCGCTCAGAAGCCCCGGCACGTTTTCAAAGATGAATGCACTGGGCTGATAGCGTCGGATCACGGCCAGGTAGCTTTCGAACAGATAGTTGCGATAGTCGTCGCGCATCCCGTTTCTGTCGCGAATTCTTCCCGCTACGGAATAGGCCTGACAGGGCGGACCGCCGATCACGACGTCGACCCTGTTTCCGCCGACAAGTCTGTCAAGACCGACGCCCGAACCATACTTTTCGTCGTCCGTCCAGCCATTGAAAAGGCGGTCGAGATCCTGAAGGTCAAAGCGCATCACCCTGGCATCTGCATCCGAAACGCCCCACCTAGTCTTCAGTCTGCGTGCAAGCGTATTCCTGGGCGCTCCCTCCCACTCGACAGCTCCCAACATGGAGTAGCCGCCGGCAGCCTCGAAACCTTCGGCAAGACCTCCGCAGCCCGCAAAAAGGTCAATCACGTTCAAGTTCATCACTCATCCTCAAGGTACTTGCGAAGCTGTTCGGCAATGGCCTTGCCGAGCAAGGGAGGCACGGCGTTCCCGACCTGCCGGTTCTGCTGGGTCTTCGTTCCCTCGAAAACGAAGTCGTCGGGAAACGACTGCAGGCGCGCGAACTCGCGGATCGTCGGCACTCGGTTGTATTCATAATGGAAGTGATTCCTGTGCCCCGTGTCGATTGTATTGGAAGGCTTGTCGGGATGGTACCTGGTCCATGCGACGTTGAATCTTCTGCTTGTGCCGACTCCCTCGGGCAGATCCTTGTAGTTTCCTCCTGGCGGGACAAGTGCAATGACTGACTTCACGTGCTCAGTGTGCCTGGTGCCCACGTGATTGTGGAGAACCAGTGTCGAACCGCGCATCAGCGTCTGATAGGCGGTGAAAGGCGGGCGCTCATAAGCGTCAACCTCGCAGCCTGGATCCTCCGAACGAGCGGGCAGATCTCCGATCGCGTCGCGGCATCCAAGATATTCGGACTTGGAAAGCACGGGACTCGGAAACACGAAGCTGCCGAGATCCCTTCTCAAGCCCACGAAGAAAAGCCTGTGCCTGATCTGCGGCACTCCGTAGTCGGCAGCGCATAGAACCCTGCACTCGACGTTGTAGCCGAGCTCGGTGAAGCGCTTCAGGATCTCGTCCTTGACCTGGCCCTCGTAGAGGGAGGCCATGCCCCTGACGTTCTCGATGACGAATGCCTGCGGCCTGAAGCGGCTGACGGCATCGAACACGCGAAGATAGAGCCTGTTCCTCCTGTCGTCAAAACGTCTGGGCCCGGTCAGGGAGAAGCCCTGGCACGGAGGGCCTGCGACTATGACGTCGATTCTGCTGCCGTCTACAAGACCGGCGATCCTGTCGATGGCGTCGTCGGCGAAAAGGTCCACGTTCTCGCCAAGAGCTCCGCGGTGGTTGCGTCTGAAAGTGCGAAGGGCCGCAGCATCGTTGTCGATGCCGAGCACGACCTCATAGCCGGCCTGTTGAAAGCCGAGGGAAAGGCCTCCGCAGCCTGAGAACATGTCAATGATCTTCATGGGGAATATTCGTGTTGTTTTGGTTCGAACAGGCGGTCGGAATCAGGCTTCAGATCCCGTGAAGCAGCCGTAGACATTCGTCATGTGCCATCGAAGAAGTTCCTCGGACGGCCTGAACGCGGGAATTGCAGGACGTATTTTCGTTCCTTCGTATTGACCGAGCCAGGTGCTTCGGACGGCATCATGCACGTTGACCGTCAGGGAAGACGGATCCACGCTGAAGAAGCCCCTTTCAAACGCCCACGCCAGATCAATCCTCAGCGCAATGCCGTTTACGGGGTGATGCCTGAACCTGTCCGAAGTCGGATTGATCTGCACGATCCTGACGCTGGAGCCCGTTGGACTTGAGAGCGCCTCACGCGACACGGCGCAGACGCGGGCGTAGGTTTCACAGACGATGTCCTCAAAGGCCGTCTGGTTCCTCAACCCGGCGTCAAGGAACTCGTCGGGACAGCTCAAGGCTGCGACGACACCGGAATCGACCCTCGTGCCGTCAGGACGCGCGGCTGCCGCCCTTTCCTCGAACAGCTCGATTCTTCCGTCAACTCTGGCTACCGAAGCAGTTGAAGCGGCGCGCCTTATCAGCGCATCGTAGATCCGCCATTCATAGGGACTTGCTTCCGGCCTGATCCAGTCGACGGCGATTTCAAGACCACCGCCGTCCGAGGCACGGCTCCCGTCGACGGACCGTCGGATTCTGCGCATCACGAGCATGTCGCCGTTCATGCAGGCGCCGTTGTCGAACTTCTTGGAGAGATAGATCCTGTGCTCCCCCCTCGTAAGGGCATACCTTGCATAGATGCAGGAAGGGCTCGAACCGTCGTCGAGCCTGAAGACAGGGCGAAGCTTCAGGAAGAAGACGGGAGGCGTCCTTTGGGAGAGGTCGGGGAGGAAGTCAAGACACGGTCCGGGCACAAAGACATATCGGCCTCTGCTTGCCCTGTCGGCGCGGCTCATCCTGGATCCCATCTCCTGCCTGCAGCACTTCTTGATGAAGTAATCGAAGGTCTGGACTGATTTTCCTTCTTCCGTGTTCGACATGACAGACGTCCTCTGGATGATGCTCCGCTCAAGCAACGGACGCCGGTTCTCATCATCGAGTCACCGGATCGGCAAAGCGCTGCCGAGCGGGCGGTCCGTCGGGCGCCCGCAGTGTAGGCATATTGTAGCGGCATCATGAGAAATCCTGGCGGAAACTTTCCGACCCGCGTTCCAAATCCGCCACACCGATCACGAAAAGCGAACGTTCAAAAGAAGGAAAAAATGTTTTTTTTCCGAGCTTTATGATATGCCCCTGAACCCGTCCTATTTCTGCAAAAAGAAGGCCCGTTCAGGAACAACGTCAGCAAACATCGTCCGGGAACGGGGCAATTCCACCTCCTGGAAGATCAATGAGGCGGCGATTGTCGAAGGGAGAAGATCAGGGCTTGAAGGTGCCCGCCTCAAAGACGCCGACGCTGGGTTCGACGCTTTCGTAACCGACGCCCTCGAAGGTCTTCAGCAGAGCCTCCAAGATCACTTGAGCACCATCGCAGGGAACGGCCATGCCGATCTGCTTGCGGACGGACTCCTTGGATCCGAGGAACATGAAGTCATCAGGGAAGGTCTGAAGCCTAGCTCGCTCGCGGTTCGTAAGGGCCCGGTTTTCGGACCAGTGGTAAACGTGCGTGCCGCCGCCACCCGAACCCGTGATCGTGTAGGCAGGCTTGTGCGAGTCAAGACGCCTGTAGATCTGGGAAAGTCGTGCGCCCTTCACGTTGAGCCTGAGTTCAGGAGGAAGAAGCCCCTCCGCCTCGGCCTGCCAGACGTTTTTGCCTTCGGGAATGAGTGCAAGGCGTGCAGCCACGGTCTTCGACTGGGAGGTGCGCTCCTGATTGGGGGCGCAGGCGGGGATGCCCTCCAGGGCTTCGGCGCAGGTGCGGACGATGCCGGAAGGCCTAGGCACGGCAAACTTCATGCCTAGATCGCCTCGAATGCCCACCATGATGTAGCGGTGCCGCGCCTGGGGCACGCCGTACTCCTCGAACTTGTAGAGATGAGCAGTGATGGTGTAGCCATAGCGCCCTGCGTGGTTGAGAGCGTCAAGGATCACCTTGAACGCGCGGCCGTCGTTGGCAGAGGAAAGGCCTGAAACGTTTTCAGCGAAGAAGAAGAGTGGATTGACGCGGTTGATGTACTTGACCCCATACTGGAAGAGGCCGCCGTAGTTGCCGTGAAGGCCCTTCGACTCGCCCACGAGCGAGAAGTCGTTGCACGGGAAGCCGTATAGAAAGCCGTCGGCGACGGGAAGCGAATCGATGTCCAGTTCGCGTACGTCGCTGCAGATGCACCTTTCGTCCTCGGGATTGCCGAGCACGTTGAGACGGTAGGTCCTGCACGTATCGGGATCCCAGTCGGTGGCCCAGACATGCTTGAAATCGAAATGCTCGGATTTCGTACGGTTTAGGGCCGTGCCAATGCCGCCCGGCCCGGAGAACATTTCGGCCACGCGAAGGCTGCGTCCGGGAACGAGGACCGGCAACCCGCCGTCCTCAGAGAGAGGAAGCCTGCCGTTGGACTGGTCCTTCATGCAGTAGGCGAGGATGAGCTCCCTCGCCTTGACGGCAGGGGCGATGCCCTCCTGCTCGCACGCCGTGGTAAAGTAGTTGAATTCAGGTTCCGTAAGTCTGATTTTGAGTTCCTTGGGGCGCGGCATGATCTGCTTCCGTTGCTTATTACAAGGCCCTGTTTCGGGCAACGGAGACCATTCTAACCCGAATTTTGAACGAGACTTTCAGAAAGCCTCGTTCAATTGTCCAAACGATTAA
>OGMO01000367.1_pt1 | contig 44535 bp, 39 predicted proteins | sample 1573241 | NCBI WGS metagenome assembly OGMO01 (sample SAMEA2581896, study PRJEB24529) | metagenome | biome: Human gut stool | place: China | collected 2011 | reverse complement strand
ATCGCCGATGATAGTTGGTTGTATTTCCAGTGAAAGTAGGACATCGTCAGGCTCACCATTCCAAAAACCCCGGTTTCGAAAGAGATCGGGGTTTTTGCTTTTTCAGCGCCTGAAGGGATCCGCATCCCGCGGATGCGCAACGGCTCGCAGACGAGGCCTGCGGGCCGTTGGGAGCTTGGGACCTCAGGAAGCGTCTCAGACGCCTTCAGAGGGCCTTGGAGAGCTTCATATGACTTCCCAGTGGTGGTGCACGCCTGCGGCCTGGCAGACGTTCAGAATGGCCGCCATTTCGCCGTCGGAGATCTCGACGCCGTTGGCAAGCCTGTCGGCCATGCGGAGGCGTTCGGGCTCGCCCGGCGTGAGCACGGGATTGTTGACGGGATCGGGAGCCGGAGAGCTCTTGACGTAGTCGACCATCGCGTCGAATTCGGCCTTCATCCAGTCGAGGTTGCCGAGCACGGACGGATCGATCATGAAGGCCGTCATGTTGTTGACGATGCTGCCGTCGCGCTCGTGGCCCGGCTGGATGGTCTCGCCGTGCGCGAGGAGGCCTGCAAGCAGCTCGCAGGCCATGGCGAGGCCCGAGCCCTTGTGCTTGGCGAACGCCATCAGGGCGCCCTTCTCGCCTTCCTGCCACATCGGCGTGGGGTCGTTGGTGGGATGACCGTCGACGTCGAGCACCACGGGTTCGTCGAACTTCTTGCCTGCGAGATAGGCGACGCGGGTCTTGCCCATCGCCACGATCGACGTGGCGAAGTCCAGGATGAACGGACCGTGCGCTTCGGTGCCGGGCATCGCCACGCACATGGGATTCGTGCCGAAGCGAGCCTTGGAGCCGTTGAACGGTGCGACGAGCGGGAAGAAGTGGTTGACGTTCACGAAGTGGATCGAGACCATGCCTGCGGCGGCAGCCTGCTCGCCGTAGGTGCCGATGCGGCCGAGATGGCAGCTGCGGCCGATCGTGTACATGCAGATGCCGTGCTTCTTCGCGCGCTCGATGGCCATGTCGGTCGCCTCGCGACCGATGCGCTGGCCGTAGCCGCGGCAGCCGTCGAGCTGGAGCACGGGGCCCGTGTCCTTGATGACGTTGAGCGGGGCGTTGGGAATGAGCTTGCCTTCGTTGAGGTACTGGGCGTACATGGCGATCATGCCCACGCCGTGGCTGTCGTGGCCGCGAAGGTTCGCGCCGATCATGTGCTCGGCGACGACGCGGGCTTCGTCCTCGCTGCTGCCGGTGGCCTCGAGGAAGTCACGGGCAAGGCTCTCAAGTTTTGCTGCTGGGTAGCGCATGGCTGTTGTCCTTTTTGTGAAAGTCGGTTCGAAATCCGCAGGATTCCGATTCCTACATTCTAGGACGACGGGACGCCGGCGGACATCAGGCTCATGACCTAGTCCTCAAGGCGCTGCGCAAGAAAGCGGATCCAAAAAAGGGGGCCGCGGACGCATGCGAGCGTCAACGCGGCCCAAGACCCGGCTCTTTCGGTCCACCTGTACCGGAAGAGCCAAACCGGGGAGGGAAGACAGACAGAAAGGTTTCTCTCCACCGGGACGATCCGGATAACCCAATCCGATTCGCCGAAGTCAACGATACATGCCGCAAGGCGCCGCCTCAATGGGTAAAGTGCTTAGACAAGAAGGGAAAACGCGGGAATCGTGACGCGTGCCAAAGCGGGCAGGGAAAAGTGCCTAGTGGTTCCGGACTAATGCGAAATCCAGGTCCGAGGGCGGAGGCGCGCGGCGCATTGCAGGGACGAAAAAAAGCGGCGCCTTCTTGCGAAAGCGCCGCTTTTCGAATTTGTGGCTCCCCGAGCTGGGCTCGAACCAGCGACCTGCGGATTAACAGTCCGTCGCTCTACCGACTGAGCTATCGGGGAATCAAGGACACGAAGTATATCGGAGTTTTTTGGACTTTGGCAAGAGAATTTCTTGGAAATACCATAAACACGGTATGCTTCGTGCCGATTTTTTCTTCTTACTTTACTCCCGCAATCGCTTCGGCGACGTAAGTTACATTTTCAGTGTTGAGGCCCGCGATGCAGATGCGGCCGTTGGCCACGCCGTAGACGCCGTACTTCTCGCGCAGGGCGAGCATCTGTTCGGCGTTGAGCCCCGTGAACGAGAACATGCCCGCCTGACGGACGGCGAAGGAGAGGTCGGCGCCGACGGCTTCGCCCGCGGCGGTCAGGCTCTCGCGCATGGAGCGGATGCGGGTGCGCATGCCGGTCACCTCATCCTCCCAGGCTGCGTAGAGCTCTTCGTCGTTGAGGACTTCGTTGACGATGGCGGCGCCGTGCGTGGCGGGGTTGGAGTATTCGGCGCGGACGATGGCCTTGATGATGGAGGTGACAACCGCGGCTTCGCCTGCGTTGGGCGTGACGACGTGCAGACCGCCCGCGCGTTCGCCGTAGAGGCCGAAGTTCTTCGAGCAGGAGGAGCTGACCATGAAGGAGACGCCGGCGGCGCACAGGGCGCGGACGGCGGCTGCGTCGTCGTCAAGGCCGGAGCCGAAGCCCTGATAGGCGATGTCGAGGAAGGGAAGCAGGTCGCGTTCCTGAATGATCCTCGTGACCTCGGCCCACTGCTCGGCGTTGAGGTCGTAGCCGGTCGGGTTGTGGCAGCAGGCGTGCAGAAGCACGACGGTGCCGGCCTCGAGGCCCTCGAGACAGGCCTTCATGGCTTCGAAGTCGACGCCGTTCTTCTCCTTGTTGAGGTAGGGGTAGCGGTCGACCTTGAGGCCTGCGTGCTCAAAAAGCGTGATGTGGTTGCCCCAGGTGGGGTTGGAGACGACGGCCTTCGTGAGGCCGAGGTATTCGTGCGCGAACACTGCGCCCAGACGGAGCGCGCCCGTGCCGCCGAGAGACTGGATGGTGGCGATGCGGCCCGAGAGGACGGCTTCGTTCGTGGCGCCGAAGACGAGCTTCTGGATGGCGGCGCAGTAGGCGGGAAGGCCCGACATCGGGATGTAGCCGTGCGGAGCGCCGCGTTGGGCAAGGCGCTGTTCGGCCGCGCCGACGGCCTTCATGAGCGGAAGCCTGCCGTCGTTGTCGAGGTAGATGCCGACGCCGAGATTGACCTTCGTGTCGCGGGGATCGTTCTTGTAGAGTTCAACGAGGCCGAGAATGGGATCGTCAGGACGGGGTTCAAGGGAAGCAAAGTATTCGCGAGTCATTTTGTGTGGAGCCCGTGTTGAAAAAGAAGCTCCATTCACTATAACCAACCGAGGGACCGCCCGTCGGCTCGGCGGGCGGCTCTCTGAGGGTATTTCGAGATTGGTCAGATGCCATAAGGACTATGAGGTACTGCGTGTTCGCTTCAAAACGGCATACAATCGACTGTCTAACCATCTCAGATCCCTGACCGAGGCTTCCAGTGGCACAGATCGTCCGATATCCCGACTCGCCCTTCATCCTTCACCAGCCCTTTCCGCCGGCGGGCGATCAGCCCTCGGCCATCGAGGCGCTCTCCGAGGGGCTTGAGGACGGCGTCATGTTCCAGACGCTGCTCGGCGTGACGGGTTCGGGCAAGACCTACACGATGGCGAACGTCATCGCGAGGCTCGGCGTCCCCGCCCTCATCATGGCGCCCAACAAGACGCTCGCCGCGCAGACCTACGCTGAAATGCGCGACTTCTTCCCTGAGAACGCCGTCGAGTACTTCGTCTCCTACTACGACTTCTACCAGCCCGAGGCCTACGTCCCCGCACGCGACCTCTTCATCGAGAAGGACGCGGCCGTCAACGAGCACATCGAGCAGATGCGTCTTGCCGCCACCAAGTCCATTCTCGAGCGCCGCGATACGATCATCGTCGCCACCGTCTCGGCGATCTACGGCATCGGCAAGCCCGAGAGCTACACCGAGATGAGGCTCATCCTTCGCGAGGGCGACAGGAAGGACCAGCGCCGGCTCATCACGCAGCTCGTCAAGATGCAGTACCGGCGCACCGACGCGGACTTCGTGCGCGGCACCTTCCGCGTTCGCGGCGACACGATCGACGTCTTCCCCGCGGAACATGCCGAGAGCGCCGTGCGAATCGAGCTCTTCGACGACGAAGTCGAGGCCGTGCATCTTTTCGATCCCCTCACGGGCCGCATCGAGCAGAAGGTGCCCCGCTTCGTCGTGTACCCCGCAAGCCACTACGTCACGCCCCGCGAGGAGGTCGTGCGCGCCATGGAGGGCATCAAGGCCGAGCTCAAGGAACGTCTCGCCGAGCTTTATGCCGACGGGCGCATCGTCGAGGCGCAGCGCCTGCAGCAGCGCACGATGTTCGATCTGGAGATGCTCGATCAGGTGGGCTTCTGCAAGGGCATTGAAAACTACTCCCGCCACCTCACGGGCCTTGCGCCCGGCGAGGCGCCGCCCTGTCTCATCGACTACCTTCCGTCCGACAGCATCATGTTCTTCGACGAGAGCCACGTGATGATGGGACAGCTCGGCGGCATGTACCGCGGCGACCGCGCGCGCAAGGAGACGCTCGTCAACTACGGCTTCCGCCTTCCGTCCGCGCTCGACAACCGCCCGCTTCGCTTCGACGAATTCGAGCGCAAGATGCGCCGCAGCGTCTTCGTCTCGGCGACGCCCGCAGCCTACGAGCTCGAGAAGAGTTCGGGCGAGGTGGTCGAGCAGGTCGTTCGTCCGACGGGCCTCGTCGACCCCGAGGTCGAGGTGCGCCCCGCCGTCACCCAGGTCGATGACCTGCTCTCCGAGATCACGCTCACCGTGAAGAAGGAGGAGCGCGTGCTCGTGACGACGCTCACAAAGCGTATGGCCGAGGACCTCACGGACTTCCTTTCCGAGCACGGCGTGCGCGTGAGGTATCTCCACTCCGACATCGACACCGTCGAGCGCGTCGAGATCATCCGCGACTTGCGCGCGGGCAAGTTCGACGTGCTCGTGGGCATCAACCTGCTTCGTGAGGGCCTTGACATTCCCGAAGTCTCGCTCGTCGCCATTCTCGACGCGGACAAGGAGGGCTTCCTGCGCAGCGAGCGCTCGCTCATCCAGACGATCGGCCGAGCCGCCCGAAACCTCAACGGCAGGGCGGTCCTCTATGCCGACCGCATGACCGACTCGATGGAGCGCGCGCTTGCCGAGACGGGCCGCCGCCGCGAGAAGCAGCTCGCCTACAACGCCGAGCACGGCATCGTGCCGCGCGGCGTCAAGAAGGAGATCCGCGACATCATCGACGGCGTCTACAGGGGCCCCGACGTCGCGAAGCCCGCCTCGAGGCGCGTCGAGGAGACCGACTTCGGAGCACTCGACGAGAAGAGCCTCAGCGCAAGGCTCAAGGAACTCGAGGCTCGCATGATGGACTTCGCGCGAAACCTCGACTTCGAGAAGGCCGCCCTGGTGCGCGAGGAGATCAAGCACCTGAGGGAGCAGGCGTTCGGAGCATCCGCCGAAGCCTGAGCGAACGGCTCGGGAAGAGGCCTTCGCGGCTCCCCTCGCAAAATTTGTTCAGGTTGCATACGCCTCTGCGGCAATGAAGGCGGGATGACGGGTGAAATTGAGACTAGGCAGAACACGCCTTCTGCAGTAGCATATGCACGTTGGTTTGGAAAACCTGCCCCCTCCCGAGGACGGACGGGGCACTGCAGAATTTCGGAAAACTAGAAAGTGATTAATGTTCTTTTTGTGTGCACGGGCAACATCTGCCGCAGTCCGACCGCCGAGGCGATCTTCCGTAAGAAGGTCGCGGAGGCCAAGCTTGATGACGTGATCTTTTCGGACAGCGCGGCCACGAGCGGACATCATGTCGGCGAAACGCCCGACGTGAGGGCCCAGCTTGCCTGCCGCAAGCGCGGTCTCGACATCAAGGAGCACCGTGCACGCGAGATTGCGCCCGAGGACTTCGCGAAGTTCGACCTCATCCTCGTGATGGACTGGGAGAACCTCACCGATCTGCAGCACCGCTCTCCTCCGCAGTTCAAGCACAAGATCCATCTGCTGATGCGCTACGCCAACGACTATGACGCCGCCGTCGTGCCGGATCCGTACTACGGCCTCAACGAGGGCTTCAATCAGGTGCTCGACTACTGCACCGACGCCTGCGGCGGCCTGCTCGAGACGCTCGAGCGCAAGGCCCGCATGATGCAGAAGAGCCTTCAGGCCACGAAGGCCGCCGGCTGATCCTCAGGACGGCCCGTGCATTGAAAAGCCCGCTCCTGCGGGCTTTTCGCGTTGATGGGGCCTTCCCTGCGTGTAAGTTTTGTCCCCCTTTTTGCGCAGACTCAATAATTGACTTGATTAGTCGGGTATTCTCCGCTAATATCCGACCAACTTGGTCGGGATTCGGTCACTCCCCCGTGATTTCCCGTCATTCAACCCCCGTCAAATTGGAGCTGCATCTTGAAGCTGACGACCAAAGGACGATTTGCCGTCACGGCCATGGTGGACCTGGCCCTGCATGAAGAGGAGGCCCCCATCTCCCTCACGCAGATTTCCGAACGCCAGCAGATCTCCGTGGCCTATCTCGAGCAGATCTTCTGCAAGCTCCGCCGTGCAGGGCTCGTTGCGAGCGTTCGCGGTCCGGGCGGCGGGTACCGTCTCGGTGCTCCGGCGGGCGACATCACAGCCGCCGCGATCATCGAGGCGATGGACGAGGACATCGACGCCACGCAGTGCCGCGGCGACGGCAGCTGCCTTGGCGGCGCCGCCTGCCTCACGCACCATCTGTGGGAGGACCTCAACCGGACCACGAGAAAGTTTCTGGAGGGCGTAACGCTCGCCGGCATGGTCGAGGCTCACGCAGCCCGCCACGGCAAGCAGGTCGTGTCCGCCGTCATTCCGGTGCGAAAGCACGCCTGAGGCGCCGCCTTTCAGCCGAAGCACAAAAGAGCCCCCTCTAAACCTACAAGCATCGCCGGCACCGACGATCCGTTCCAAAAAAGGATTCATGATGAAGCTGCCCGTTTACCTTGACTACTCCGCGACGACGCCCTGCGACCCCCGCGTGGTCGACAAGATGGTTCCGTATCTCTACGAGAAGTTCGGCAATCCCGCCAGCCACAGCCACAGCTACGGCTGGGAGGCCGAGAAGGCCGTTGAAGAGGCCCGCGGTCACGTTGCCGCCCTCATTGGCGCCGATCCCCGCGAGATCGTCTGGACGTCCGGCGCAACGGAGAGCGACAATCTCGCCATCAAGGGCGCCGCGCACTTCTACAAGGACAAGGGTCGTCACCTCATCACGGTGAAGACCGAGCACAAGGCCGTGCTCGACTCCATGCGCCATCTTGAGGGCGAGGGCTACGAGGTGACCTACCTCGACGTCAAGGAGGACGGCCTCATCGACATGGACGCCTTCCGTGCGGCCATCCGTCCCGACACGATCCTCGTCTCCGTGATGGCGATCAACAACGAGATCGGCGTCATTCAGGACCTCGAGACGATCAGCGCGATCTGCCACGAGCACGGCATCATCTTCCACTGCGACGCCACGCAGGCCGCCGGCAAGATGGACCTCAACGTCGACCGCCTCAAGGTCGACCTGATGAGCCTCTCCGGCCACAAGGTCTACGGCCCGAAGGGCATCGGCGCCCTCTACGTGCGCCGCAAGCCCCGCGTGCGCATCGAATGCCAGATCCACGGCGGCGGCCATGAGCGCGGCATGCGCTCGGGCACTCTTGCCACCCACCAGATCGTCGGCATGGGCGAGGCCTATCGTCTTGCCAAGGAGGAGATGGAGACGGAGATGCCGCGTCTTGCGCGCCTTCGCGACCGCCTCTGGGACGGCATCCGCAACAACATTCCCGAGGTCTACCTCAACGGCAGCATGGAGCACCGCTCCCCGCACAACCTCAACGTGAGCTTCGCGTTTATTGAAGGCGAAAGCCTGATGATGGCCATGAAGGACATCGCCGTCTCGTCCGGCTCCGCTTGCACGTCCGCCTCGCTCGAGCCCTCCTACGTGCTCCGCGCGCTCGGTCGCGACGATGAGCTCGCCCACAGCTCGATCCGCTTCACGCTCGGCCGCTTCACGACCGAGGAGGAGATCGACTACGTGATCAAGACCCTCGTCGAAGGCGTCACCCGCCTGCGCGAGATGAGCCCGCTCTGGGAAATGCACCAGCAGGGCGTCGACCTCAATCAGGTTCAGTGGTCCGAACACTGATCCCACGGAACCCGCACAGAACACAACACTGACCGGAGAGGCGCGCGAAGCGCCCTCCGACGGAGATACAAGACATGGCATACAGCGAAAAACTCATGGACCACTACGAGCATCCGCGCAACGTCGGCACGCTCGACGTCAAGGATGACAATGTCGGCACCGGCATGGTCGGCGCTCCCGCCTGCGGCGACGTGATGCGCCTTCAGATCAAGGTGAACGACGAGGGCGTGATTGAGGACGCCAAGTTCAAGACCTACGGCTGCGGCTCCGCCATCGCCTCCTCCTCTCTCGTGACGGAGTGGGTCAAGGGCAAGACGCTCGACGAGGCCGGCCAGCTCACCAACGCCGCCATCGCCGAAGAACTCGCGCTTCCGCCCGTGAAGATCCACTGCTCGATCCTCGCCGAGGACGCGATCAAGGCGGCCATCAACGACTACCGCAACAAGCAGTCCAAGGAGTGATGAATCATGGCAGTTACGCTGACTGAAGCCGCCGCGAAGCACGTCCAGAAGTTCCTCACCCGGCGCGGAAAGGGCGTCGGCCTGCGCCTCGGCGTCAAGACCTCGGGCTGCTCGGGCATGGCCTACAAGCTCGAGTTCGCCGATGAGGTCAACTCCGACGACCAGGTCTGGGAAAGCTTCGGCGTCAAGGTGATCGTCGACGAGAAGAGCCTTCCGTACCTTGACGGCACCGAGCTCGACTACACCCGCGAAGGACTCCAGGAGGGTTTCAAGTTCCACAACCCGAATGAAAAGAGCCGCTGCGGCTGCGGCGAGTCCTTCCACGTTTGATGGATCATCGGGGATCCGCACGAAAGGCGGGTCCCCTTTTGGGCAGGAAAAGCAAGAAAAGGACAGGAAGAACCGACGATGGCGCAGATGAGTCCATTCCAGCTGTTCGGCATGAAGCCCGCCTTCATGATCGACGAAGCTAAGCTTGAGGCGGCCTATCAGGCCGCCATGATGAAGGTGCATCCCGACCGCTTTGCTGACAGGCCCGCCGCCGAAAGGCGCGTGGCCGAGCAGTGGAGCACTCGCATCAACGAAGCGTTCAAGCTCCTCAAGAACCCCGTGAAGCGCGCGGCCTGGCTCTGCGAGAACGCAGGCCGTCCGATCGAGGCTGAAACCAACACCCGCATGCCCGCCGACTTCCTCATGACGCAGATCATGTGGCGCGAAGCCCTCGAGTCGGGCGACGCAGGCGCGGCGGACGCCGTCCGCGCCGAGGCAGGCGGGGTGCGTGCGGACGTCGTTCGCGGGCTTGCCGAAGCCATTGACGAAAAGGCCGACTGGGCCGCCGCCGTTGATCTCACGCGCCGCCTGATGTTCATCGACCGTTTCCTTGAGGAAGCGGCGCGCGACTCCAAATAAAAAGAGAAGGTCCCCTCATGGCTTTATTTCAGATTGCAGAACCCGGCCTTTCCGCCGCCCCGCACGAACACCGCCTTGCGGTCGGCATCGACCTGGGCACCACGAACTCCCTGGTGGCAAGCGTCATCAGCGGCTCCACGGAGGTGATCCTCGATGAAGAGGGCGCTGCCATCCTGCCCTCCGTCGTTCACTACGCCGCCGACGGCACAGTGACGGTCGGCGCGGTTGCACTGCGCGACGCCAGCCGCGATCCCAAGAACACCATTTCCTCCGCCAAGCGCCTCATCGGCCGCACGATGAAGGATCTGGCCGACGTCCACAATCTGCCGTACGACCTCGTCGACGACCCGTCGATGGTCCGCATCGCCACGTCCGCAGGCGTCAAGTCTCCCGTCGAGGTGAGTGCCGAAATCCTCCGCTCTCTTGCAAAGCGCGCCGAGGACCGTCTCGGTGGCGATTTGACGGGCGCCGTGATCACGGTCCCCGCCTACTTCGACGATGCGCAGCGCCAGGCGACGAAGGACGCCGCCCGTCTTGCGAACCTCACGGTTCTGCGCCTTCTCAACGAGCCGACGGCGGCTGCGCTCGCCTACGGCCTCGACAATGGTGCCGAGGGTACCTACATGGTCTACGATCTCGGCGGCGGCACGTTCGACGTCTCGCTTCTCAAGCTCACGCGCGGAGTCTTCGAAGTTCTCGCCACGGGCGGCAATTCGGCGCTGGGCGGCGACGACTTCGACCACCGCGTCCTCTGTCACGTCACGGAGAGCTTCCGCGGCGGCAATCCCAAGGCCCGCTTCACGGTTGACGGCAAGCCTGCCGACACGCTCCCCGGCCACATCCTCTCCGCCGCCGAAAAGCGCCGTCTGATGGCGCTCTCGCGCGCCGCGAAGGAGGCCCTCACGAAGGACGAGTCGACCTGCATCCGCTTTGCGTTCGACAACGGCGACGAGGTCGAGCTTGATCTCACGCGCGAGGAATTCGACGCAATGACCTGCCACCTCGTCAGGAAGACGATCGACACGGTCGAGGCCGTTCTGCGCGACGCTTCCGCCGGCGTTTCCGACGTCCGCGGCGTGGTGCTCGTCGGTGGCGCGACGCGCATGCCCTGCGTCCGCACGGCCGTCGAGAAGTTCTTCGGCTTCGCCCCGCTTGACGACATCGATCCCGACAAGGTCGTGGCGATCGGCGCTGCGATGCAAGCCAACAAGCTTGCAGGCAACACCTCGGGCGACGACGACTGGTTGCTGCTCGACGTCACGCCGCTTTCGCTCGGTCTCGAGACCATGGGCGGCCTTGTTGAAAAGGTCATTCCGCGCAACAGTGCGATTCCCGTGGCGCTTGCCCAGGACTTCACGACCTTCCGCGACGGCCAGACGGCCATGGCGATCCACGTCGTTCAGGGCGAGCGCGAGCTCGTCGACGCCTGCCGTTCGCTCGCCCGCTTCGAGCTTCGCGGCATTCCGCCGATGGCTGCGGGCGCCGCCCGCATCCGCGTGACCTTCCAGGTCGACGCCGACGGCCTTCTCTCCGTCTCCGCACGCGAAATGACGACGGGCGTCGAGGCTTCGATCCAGGTCAAGCCGAGCTACGGCCTTTCCGACGACGACATCGTCCGCATGTTGCGGGACGGCAACGGCAGCGCCGAAGAGGACATGCGTGCCCGCGAGCTTCGCGAGCAGCAGGTCGAGGCCCGCCGCCTTCTCGAGTCCACGCATTCCGCGCTCGCCTCCGACGGCGACCTGCTTGACGAAGCCGAGCGCGCCGAGGTCGACGCGCTTGTCGAGCGCCTCACCGCGCTCGTCACCTCCGACGACGTCGAGGCGGTCAAGGCGGGCATCGAGGCCCTTACGAAGGGCACCGAGACTCTGGCCGAGCGCCGCATGGACCGTTCGATCCGCGAAGCCCTTTCGGGCATGAGCGTCGACGACGAGATGTTCGACGAGAAGCCCGAAGACGAATCCAAGAACCATTGACCATTCACTAGAACATTCACTGGAAAAAGGGTGATGAAATGCCGAAAGTGACAGTGCTCCCCCACGAAACGCTTTGCCCGGAAGGCCTCGTTTTTGAGGCTGCCACGGGCGAGAACCTGGCCCGCGCGCTCCTCGCGCACGGCGTCAAGATCGAGCATGCGTGCGAATTCTCGTGCGCCTGCGCCACCTGCCACGTGATCATCCGCGAAGGCTTCGACTCCCTCGAGGAGCCCGACGACAACGAGCTTGATCATCTCGACACCGCCTGGGGCGCCGGCGTGCTCTCCCGTCTCTCCTGCCAGACGAAGGTTGGCGAGGGCGACATCACGGTCGAAATTCCGAAGTACAGCCGCAACCACGCCCGCGAGGAGTAAGCCATGTCTCTCAAGTGGACGGACGCCCAGGCGATCGCCGAGGAGCTCTATGACGCGGATCCCGATCTTGATCCGCTCACGCTCTCCTTCGTGAAGCTCCACGACATGATCTGCGCGCTGCCTGACTTCGACGACGACCCCGAAGCCTCCAATGAAAAGATCCTCGAGGGGATCCTCATGAAGTGGCTCGACGAGCGCGATTGAGCGCAGGCGGTCTTCCGGCAAAGCAAAACGGCGGCCTCCCGATGGGGAGGACCGCCGTTTTTGTCCGTGCGGCAGGCGCGGCGTCCGTCTCAGAGGGCGCCGACCTTGACGAGCGAGTCCGCAAGCGCGCGGGCGTCTTCGGCCGTGCGGGTGAGCGGAACGTTGGGAAGGAATCCGAGTCCCTCAACCTTCTCGTGGAAGGTTTCGTGCGCCTCGTCCGTGCAGGCGGACTGGTTGATGCGGGCATCGGCCATGATGACGCCGATGCCTGCGGCGCGAAGGCCTTCGCCCGTGTAGGGCTCGTCCCAGAGGACGAGTAGGGGGCGGTCGGCCTTGAGCGACTCGGCCTTCAGGTCGTCAGGGGCGCCTGCGAAGTTGCAGGAGAGGCCTGCGGCCCTGAGGCCTTCGCCGAAGGCCGTCCAGCGGACGGCCTCGGGCGTGACGATGAGAATCTGCATGAGGAGGCCTCTTTCAGTGATGACCGCCGCCGCAGGAGTGGTTCGGCGAGAAACGCGGCAGTTCGCCCGCGATGTGGACGGCCACGGCCTTTTCAACCGTTTTGATGCCGGCGGCGTAGTAGACGTCGACGCCTTCCTGCAGGAAGCCCATGAGCGGGCGCATGCCCATGCCGCCTGCGAGCAGGACGGTGACGCCGCGGTCGGCGAGGTACTTCACGGGGGCGAGGCAGCCGCCGTGCTCGTGGGCGCAGGGCGGGATGACTTCGGACTTCACGACGGCGCCGTCTTCAACGTCGACGAGCGTGTAGCAGTCGCAGTGGCCGAAATGGGCGCCGACCTGAGCTTCGAGGCCGCCGGGAAGAACGGACGGAATGGCGATTTTCATGATGCTTTCTCCTTGATGGGAATGATTCTGCTTCGGCGGCCTGCGCGCACGAGCGCGAGCAGGCGGTCGGCAAAGTTTTGGAAGAGGCCGTCGAGCTCCGACGGCGTCTCGCCGACGGCTTCGCCGCGGCTCATGGCCTCGGTGAAGACGGGCGTGAACGGAAGGGTGCCGAGGACTTCGGCGCCTGCGTCGCGGGCGGCCTGCATGGCGGCCTCCGTCGCTTCGGCGCTGAGGTCTGCCTTGTTGACGATGACGGCCATCGGCAGCCTGAAGCGGCGTGCAAGTTCGGCAAGTCGCTTGAAGTCGGCGATGCCCGAGGCGCCCGCCTCGATGACCGCGCAGACGAGGCCTGCGCCCGAGAGCGAGCTGATGACGGGGCAGCCGATGCCGGGCGTGCCGTCCGAGAGGATGATCTCGGCGCCGTCCGCCTGGGCCGCCTTGGCTGCCTCCTGCTTGAGGAGCAGGATGAGGCGGCCGGAGTTTTCGGCGCCGGGCGTCAGTTCGGCGTGGATCATCGTGCCGAAGCGCGTGCGGCTGCGGTAGTACTCGCCGCAGTGTCTGGGCACGAAGTCGAAGGCCTGCTCGGGGCAGAGCTTCACGCAGACGGCGCAGCCTTCGCAGAGCTGCTCGATGATGGGGTATTCGCTAGGAGCAGCCTGCTCGATCGCGTCGAATCTGCAGAAGGCAAGGCACTGGGCGCAGTCGATGCAGTTGTCGGGGTTGAAGACGGCGAGGTGCCCGCTCACGAAGTCGGCGCGCATCTCGGTCTCGGGCCTGAGAAGAATGTGAAGGTCGGGGGCGTCGACATCGTAGTCGCAGACGACGATCTTCTCGCGGGCGCTCATGGCGCGCGCAAGCGCTGCAGTAACACTGGTCTTGCCTGCGCCGCCCTTGCCGCTCAGTACGACGATCTCATGCATGACGGCCTCCCTCGAAAATGGTGCTGAGGGTGCGCGCGGCTTCGGACAGGCGCTTGCGCCAGTCCTCGGAGTCGAGCATCGGATGGCGTCCTGCGGCTGCGCGCGCGGCGGCCTCGCGATCAAAGGGCAGGCGGGCCGCGACGGGCAGGCCTTTTTCCCCGCAGAAGGCGATGAGCTCCGCTTCGCAAGCGGCGGCGGAAGGCTGGCCGCTTCGGTTGATGACGGCGGCCATGGGCTTGCCCAGACTTTCGAAGGCGCGTAGCGCGAGCTTGAAGTCGTGTACGCCGAAAGGCGTCGGATCGATGACGAGCACGACGGCGTCCGCGGAGGCCGCCGCCGTCATGACGGGACAGGAGACGCCAGGCGGGGCGTCGATGAGGAGGTCGGCCTTCTCACGCGCGGCGCAGGCCGAGGCCTTGCGCAGAAGCGCCCTGATGAGGGGAGGCGTCATCGCCTCGCCCACGCGCGAGCGACCCTCGAGGAAGATACGTCCGTCCTCAAGCACGCCGAGACCGATGCGGCCGAGCTCGCGTTCGCCCGTCACGATGGCGTGCGGGGCGCAGACGGCCGTGCAGCCGCCGCAGCCGTGGCACATGTCGGAGAACGGCATGATGCGGCCGCCGAGCTTCTTGATGGCGTTGAACTGGCAGATCGACGTGCATTCGCCGCAGAGGTCGCAGGCGTCCGTAACACGCACGGGAACCTCGAGCCCCACGGGCGTCTCCTCGGTGAACGCGTGCGGGAGGTAGAGCCCGAGGTCGGGCGCCTCGACGTCGGCGTCGGCGAGGACGGCGGGATTCGGCCAGAAGGCGGCGATGCCCGCAGTGACGGTGGTCTTGCCCGCACCGCCCTTGCCGCTGGCAAAGAGAATTCGCATCAGGCTTCCTTGTTCGAGGGAAGAATGACGGTGAGCTCGCCCGCCTCGAAGGCGCGGACGACTTCGCCCACCGTGCGGTTGTCGACGTCCTGGACGGTGCCGATGCCGATCGCCTGCAGCGCATCGAAGGCCTTGGGACCGATGTAGCCGCTCAGCGCGACCGTGGCGCCTGCGTTCGAGACGGTCTCGACGGCGATGAGGCCCGCGCCCTGTGCGGCGGTCTGGCCCGCACCATTTTCGATGTATTCGACGGCCTTCGTCTCCGTGTCGTAGATGATGAAGCCGGCGGCGCGGCCGAAGCGAGGGTCGACGTCGTCCTCAAGCGTGGGGCCTTCGGCGGAAATGGCGATCTTCATGGCGGGATGCTCCTTGAGCAGCTCGCCGGATTCGCGACGGCACGAGTTCGTGCCGCCCGTGACGACGAGCGGAATGTTGTTGACGAGACTCAGGGCCACCTTCTTCCTCGCAGAGGCGAGGACGCGGCCGAAAGTGTGGCGCGAGACGCCCATGCCCGAGCTTGCCTCGGATTGGGAGAGCCCTTCAAGGTCGGCCAGACGCAGCGCCTCAAGCTCCTCGAACTTGAGGCTGACGCGCTCGGCTGAGGCGGGAAGCTTCCCTGAGGGCTTGAAGTAGACGGTGCGCATCGGCATGTCGACGATGCGGCTGCGCGGAGGACGGCTCATGTTCAGGTCTCGCTAGTTAATGCTCAAATGAGCATAACTCCCAAAGGAGTTGATGTCAAGCAAAGACGACTGCAATCTTGACTTTATAAGTCGACATATTCAATTCGGGCGCGAAAGGGCGGCGTTCGGAAACGTCGGCGGAGGACGTGAAAGTCAGTCGGCGTGAAGGAGGTGCTCGAGGATGAGTCGGGCGGCCTCGGGCATGAGGCGTCCTTCCTCGATCATGGAGAGGACTTCTTCGGTGGTGAAGGCGGCGAAGCCTGCGGCCTCGCCGTCGAGGTTGACGGGGGCGTCGCAGGGGGAGAGCCTGAGGATGAAGCCTGCGGTGCTCTCCTGCATGCGGCCTTCGGAAACGTCGTGAAGGACCTGCCAGGAGAGGTGTGCGGGGGAGTGAAGACGGGAGGATTCGGGGTCGAGCCCCGCCTCCTCGTTGAGTTCGCGCAGCATGGCTTCGGCGGGCGTTTCGCCCGAGGAGACGAGGCCTGCGGCGAGATTGTCCCAGAGGACGGGACCGATCGACTTGGAGAGGCTTCTCTGCTGAAGGAGCAGGCGGCCGTCGGGTGCGAGGGCGAGAAGCCTCACGACGACGGTGGCGAGTCCGAGTGCGCGGAAGACCGAGCGTTCCGCGCGGGCGACGATGCGGCCGCGGGCGTCCCTCACGTCGAGGAGTTCGAAGGGGCGCTTCTGGGTGAGGCCGTGGCGTGCAAGTCCGGCCGTCAGGGCCGAAAACGCGGGCTCGAGGCCTTCGGGTGCGAAAAGCTCGAAGACGCGCGGGCGCACCTCGGGTGCGAGGGCCTGGAGTTCGGGATCCGTGCGAAGCGCGTGCATGACGTCTTCGCGCAGGCTTCCGAGCTCGAGTCCTCGAGCGACGAAAGCCCCGAGGGACTCGGGGCTTTCGGTCTGCATCCGGGCGCGAAGCTCCGCGAGGAGTTCCGCAGCCCGGCTGCGTAGGATCGAGTCGAGTCGATCCATGGGCTTCTTAGTTGCCCGATTCCGGACGCATGTGCGGGAAGAGCAGCACGTCGCGGATCGTCGGGGCGTCGGTGAGGAGCATGATGAAGCGGTCGATGCCGACGCCGCAGCCGGCGGTCGGGGGCAGGCCGTACTCGAGGGCGCGGATGTAGTCGGCGTCGTAGTACATGGCTTCGTCGTCACCGTGGCTCTTCGCATCGGCCTGGGCCTTGAAGCGGGCGGCCTGATCGTCCGGGTCGTTGAGCTCGGAGAAGCCGTTGCCGAGTTCGCGGCCGGCGATGAAGAGCTCGAAGCGTTCCGTCACGTCGTGGTTGGCGTCGGAGGCGCGGGCGAGCGGGGAGATCTCCGTCGGGTAGTCGATGATGAAGGTCGGCTGGATGAGCTTGGCTTCGGTCGTCTCCTCGAAGAGGGCCATCTGCAGGGCGCCGAGGCCGACGTAGTCGGGCTGCGGCTCGCCGAGACGGACGAGCTCGGCGCGCAGGAAGGCCTCGTCGGCGAGCTGTTCGGCCGTGTAGTCGGGCGAGTACTTGAGGATGGCTTCAACCGGGGTGAGGCGGTCGAAGGGCTTCTCGAGGTCGATCTCATGACCCTGATAGGGCAGGATGGCGGAGCCGGTGGCTTCGCGGGCGGCCGTGCGGAGAAGGTCTTCCGTGAACTGCATCTGGTCGCGGTATGTCCAGTACGTGCAGTAGAACTCCATCATCGTGAACTCGGGGTTGTGACGGACGGAGACGCCTTCGTTGCGGAAGTTGCGGTTGATTTCGAAGACGCGCTCGAAGCCGCCCACGACGAGGCGCTTCAGATAGAGTTCCGGCGCGATGCGCAGGTACATGTCCATGTCGAGCGCATTGTGGTGCGTGATGAACGGCTTGGCGTTGGCGCCGCCCGGAATCGGGTGGAGCATCGGCGTCTCGACCTCGAGGAAGCGGTGCGCGAGCATGAAGCTGCGGATCGCGGCGATGGCCTTGGAGCGGACGAGGAAGCGGTTACGGGAGTCCTCGTTCATGATGAGGTCGACGTAGCGCTGGCGGTAGCACATTTCGGTGTCGACGAGACCCTTGTGCTTGTCGGGCAGCGGACGGATGTTCTTCGTCATGAGGCGAAGCTCATGGGCGCGGATGGAGAGTTCGCCGGTCTTCGTGCGGAAGAGCGTGCCCTTGACGGCGACGATGTCGCCGAGGTCGAACGTCTTCCAGGCGGCATAGGCTTCTTCGCCGATGTCGCCCTTCGTGATGAAGTACTGCATGTCGCCCGTGAAGTCGCGGACGGTCGCGAAGCTCGCCTTGCCCATGATGCGCTTGAGCATCATGCGGCCGGAGCAGGCCACTTCGGGCTTGAGCTCCTCGAGCTCTTCGGCGGTGGCGTCCTGGTACTTGGCGCGGATGTCGCCGAAGAGGTCCGTGCGAACGAAGTCGTTCGGATAGGCGACGCCGGCTTCGCGCAGGGCGGCGAGCTTGGCGCGGCGCTCGGCGATGATGTGGTTTTCTTCTTCCGCCAGCTGCTGGGCGGTTTCCTGGTTCTGAGTCTGTTCGGACATTTTGTGTTCCTGTGGTGAGGCCGCGGCGGACGTGCCGTCGCGGCCTTCCTAGAAGCGGATCGTGTCTCAGGCGGCGGCGACGCCGTTCTTCAGAGACGCTTCGATGAACTGGTCGAGATCGCCGTCAAGCACGGCGCCCGTGTTGCCGGTTTCGACGTTCGTGCGGAGGTCCTTCACGCGGGACTGGTCGAGCACGTAGCTGCGGATCTGGTGACCCCAGCCGATGTCGGACTTGCTCTCCTCGAGTTTCGTCTGCTCTTCCATGCGCTTGCGCATCTCAAGCTCGTAGAGCTTGGCCTTGAGCTGCTGCATGGCCTTCTCGCGGTTGCGGTGCTGGGAGCGGTCGTCCTGACAGATCGTGATGATGCCCGTCGGAATATGGTGGATTCGGACGGCGGACTCCGTCTTCTGAATGTGCTGACCGCCGGCACCCGATGCACGGAAGACGTCCACGGAGAGGTCGGCGGGGTTGATCTCGATTTCGATCGAGTCGTCGACTTCAGGGTAGACGTACACGGACGTGAAGGACGTGTGGCGGCGGGCGTTCGAGTCGAACGGGCTCTTGCGCACAAGGCGGTGGATGCCGGTTTCGGTGCGAAGCGTGCCGTAGGCCCATTCGCCCTCGATGTAGAGCGTGCAGGACTTGATGCCGGCGACTTCGCCCGGGCTTTCTTCTTCAAGGGTGACCTTGAAGCCCTTGCGTTCGGCGTAGCGCATGTACATGCGTTCGAGCATGCTCGCCCAGTCTTGGGCCTCGGTGCCGCCTGCGCCTGCCTGGATTTCCAGGTAGCAGTTGGCCGAGTCCATCGGCTGGTTGAACATGCGCTTGAATTCGAGCTGAGCAACCTCCTTCTCGATTTCCTCGACGTCCTGGCCCACGGCTTCAACCGTGTCCCAGTCTTCTTCGGCCATCGAGAGTTCGAAAAGCTCGGCAGCATCGTTGATGCCCGAGGTGAGCTTGTTGAAGCTGCCGACGATGTCGTCGAGGAGCTTCTTTTCCTTGCTCACTTCCTGAGCATGCTTGGGATCGTTCCAGAGATCCGGGTTCTCAACCTCGCGGTTGACTTCTTCGAGACGGCGCGCTTTGCGATCGACGTCAAAGATACCCCCGAAGTTCGGTCAGACGGCGCGTAAGGTCGTCCGTAAGGTTCTGGATCTGGTTGATGCGTTCGACTTCCATCATGTAACTCTGCTTTTTGTAGGGGTGGAAAAGGAATGGCCGCACCCGATCAGGGCGTTCGCTGGAGGCGAAGCGCGGAGTGCGGCTGAAAAATCAATCAATTATAAGGCGAAAGCGCCTGCGGTTTTTGCCGCAGGCGCCCTCAAAAGTGCACGAAAGCCTTGAAAAATCAAAGCTCTGCGGCCTCGATGACGAGCTGCACGCTCCTTCTGCCCATGAACTCGTTGATGTTCGGGCGATAGGCGAGGCGCACCATGCCGGGGAGCGTCTCCGTGTGGCGGAAGAAGATCGCGTCGAAGCGCTGGCCGCCGAGCTCGAGGATGAGCTTGGTGTGGGCGTCCTTCACGAGGCTCTGGCGCACGATGCGGAACTCGTTCGCAAAGACGGGCGCGTCGAAGCCCTGGCCCCAGATCTGGCTGTCGATCGCCTGCACGAGGCGCTCGGTGATCTCGTCGGGGGCGAGGCCGCCGTCCGTGTAGATCACGCGCTCGAAGACGGAGGCGTCGACCATGCTCCTGACGGCCTTCTCGAAGGCGTCGCGGAAGGCGGGCAGGTCGTCCTCGCTCCTGAGCGTGAGGCCTGCGGCCATGGCGTGGCCGCCGAAGCGGAGGACGGCGCCGGGCAGGGCCTTCGAGACGAGGTCGAGCGCGTCGCGCAGGTGTACGCCCGCGATCGAGCGGCCCGAACCCTTCAGCGCGCCGTCGTCCGTGGGTGCGAAGACGATCGTCGGACGGTTGACCTTTTCCTTGAGGCGGGAGGCGACGAGGCCCACGACGCCCTCGTTGAAGCGGCCGTCGTAGAGCGTGAGCGTCGCAAGGCTGTCGACGTTGCAGCACGAGAGCGCGGTCTCGGCCGCCTGCTGCATCTCCGTCTCGAGCTCCTGACGGGCGGCGTTGAAGTCGTTGAGGCTGCGTGCATAGTCGAGCGCGACGACGGGATCATCGGCAAGGAGGCACTCGATGCCGTTTTCCATCGTGTCGAGACGACCCGCCGCGTTGATGCGGGGCCCGAGCGCAAAGCCGAAGTCGCGCACGCCCGCGGCCTCGGGCTTCTTGCCCGCGACGGCGAAGAGCGCGCTGATGCCTGCGTGCGTGCGGCCGAGCCTGATGCGGTTGAGGCCCTGGGCGACGAGGATGCGGTTGTTCTTGTCGAGCTTCACGACGTCGGCGACGGTGCCGAGTGCGACGAGGTCGACGAGGGCGTCGAGCCTGGGTTGGGTCTGCTGCGTGTAGACGCCTCGCTCGCGAAGCAGCGCCCTGAGGGCGAGGAGCACGTAGTACATGACGCCCACGCCCGCAAGGGCCTTCGAGGGGAAGGCCGAGTCCGCGAGGTTCGGGTTCACGATGCAGACGGCGGGCGGAAGCTCGGCGCCGGGCAGATGGTGGTCGGTGACGATGACGTCGATGCCGAGCTCCGCGGCATGGCGCACGGCCTCGGCCGAGGAGACGCCGTTGTCGACGGTGAGGAGCACGTCGGGACGCGGCGTGCGTGCGGCGAGCAGGTCGACCACGGCGCAGGAGAGGCCGTAGCCGTGATGGACGCGGTGCGGCACGAAGTAGTCGGCCTTCACGCCCATCATGCCGAGGCCTCGGATCGCCACGGCGCAGGCGGTGGCGCCGTCGCAGTCGTAGTCGGCGACGACGGTCACGCGTTCTCCGCGCTCACGCGCGAGCACAAGGCGTTCGGCGGCCTCGCGGGTGCCCTCGAGCATGGCGGGCGGCAGCATCGACTTCCAGTCCTGGGCAAGTTCGGAGGCATCCCTGATGCCGCGTGCGGAAAGCGCACGTGCGACGGGCGGCAGGTAGCCCTCTTCATGGAGGCGTCGCGCGGCCTCAAGATCGAATTCACGGTTGAGGATGCGGGTCATTGCGCGGCTCCTTCATAGCGGTCGGGGCACCAGGCAGCGGGTTCGACGGAGGACTTCCTGCGGAAGAGCCTCTCCATGAGGCCGGCTTCGGCGGGGGCGAGCGTGGCGGCGCCCGTCTCGCCGAAGACAACGACGAGGACGTCGTCGGCCTCGAATCTCTTGGCGTCCTCCCTGTAGGAGGCGGCCTTGCGGGCGACTTCGGGCAGCGCGCGGGCCCAGGCCTCCCAGTCGCGTGCGAGCCAGGCGGGATAGAGGTCCTCGATCACGGCGACGACGTCGCCGTGGGGCGCCTCGGGCCATCGGCCCGTGTCCCTGCCGATGCGTTCGATGAGGATGCCTGCGGCATTGGCCCAGCCGCGGACGGCGTCGTCGTCGGAGGCGACGCTGCGGATGAGCGTGGGTGGGAAGAAGAGCTCCTCGTGTCCGCCGCCCGAAATCCAGAGGGCGTCGATGGCGGGCCTGCCTGCGGCGCGGCGGGCGGCGTTGACGGGATGGTCGGCGAGAATGGCGCGGACCTCCCTGAGGAGCCCCTTCACCTCTTCGGCGGCTTCGCCCTCGACGGGCGCCTCGTCCAGCATGAGGCCCGGGAGCGCCATGGCGGGCGCCGTGGTGACGGCCCAGTCCTCGCGACGCGTCAGAAACCAACTCGTGTCCCAGATCTGTACGCGAAGGCCCGCCTTCAGGAAGACGGGCTCGATGGCGAACGTGAGCTCCATGAATTCGCGCTCCTCGAGTTCGGGGCGTTCGGCGAGAACGCGGCCGTTTTCGAGCGAGAGCGGCGTGAGGCACCAGAGTTCGGGCGCCTGCTCGCGGCCTCCGAGGGAGAGCCAGCGCCAGGGCGCCTCATGGGGCGTGGAATTGCGGCGCGTGATCACGCGCCAGAGCCAGGAAAGGTGCGGGGCGCGGCGGTAGCAGCCTGCGTCGAGCACCTGTGCGACGACCTGTCCCGCGCCTTCGCCGAGGCTCGAGAGCGCACGTGCGGACGCCTCGGGGAGCGAGGACAGGATGCGCTGCGCCTCGCCTTCTGGCAGGCGGGCGCCGGGAATGAGGATGAAAGCTTTCGACATAGTTTGAGCATTGTAACGGGAGGAGGACAGGCTAGAATGGAAACCTTCCCAACTCCTCACCTTGTCAGCCCGTGAAAATTCCGTTTGAACTGACCATCGGCCTCACCTACACGCGAGCCGGACGCAGGGGACGCCGCAAGGACCGCTTCCTTTCGTTCATCTCCGGCATGTCCGTCGCATCGATCGCGCTCGGCGTGGCCGCGCTCATCATCGTGCTCTCCGTCATGAACGGCTTCCAGAAGGAGGTCCGCGACCGCATGCTCGGCGTCATTCCGCACATCGAGATCACGAACGGCACGGGTCCCATGACCGACTGGAAGAGCGTCGCCGCCGACGTCATGAAGAATCCCGAGGTAGTTGCGGCCGCGCCCTACGTGCAGGGCCAGGGCCTGCTCAACTCGGGCAGCGTCGTTCGCGGCGCGATGGTCAAGGGCATCGATCCCGAGACGGAACCCGGCGTGAGCGACATCTCGCAGCACCTTGAGCGCGTCGAATCGCTCGACGTCCTCAAGCCCGGCAGCTTCGGCATCCTGCTCGGACGCGACCTCGCCCATGCGCTGCGCGTGCGCCCCGGCGACCGCGTCTCGATGATGGTGCCGCAGGGCAGCGTCACGCCTGCGGGCCTCGTGCCCCGCATGAAGCAGTTCACGGTGCTCGGCTATCTGTCTTCGGGCCACTATGAATATGACAGCACGATGGTGCTCGTCAATATGCAGGACGCCGCCGCGCTCTTCCGCACGGGCGGCCCCCAGGGTCTTCGCGTGCGCGTCACCGACATGGATCTTGCGCCCGCCGTCGCCCGCTCGCTCGTCAGGACGCTGCCGCCCGGCGCCTACGCCTCCGACTGGTCGAGGCAGAACCGCACCTGGTTCGCGGCCGTTCAGGTCGAGAAGCGCATGATGGGCATCATTCTCTTCCTGATCGTCCTCGTGGGCGCCTTCGGGCTCGTCTCCTCGCTCGTGATGACCGTCAAGGAGAAGCAGGCCGACATCGCCATCCTCAGGACGCTCGGTGCGAGCGAGGGCGCGATCATGCGCATCTTCGTCATCCAGGGCACGATCGTCGGCATCGTCGGCGTGGCCTTCGGCGTCGCATCGGGCCTGCTCGTCGCCGAGAACGTCGGCGCGATCGTGAGCACGATCGAGGGGATCTTCAATGTCGAGTTCCTCCCGAAGTCGATCTACTTCATCTCCGACATGCCGTCCGATCCGAGGATGTCCGACATTATTCCGATCGCGCTCTTCTCCTTCCTGCTGAGCCTCGCGGCCACGCTCTATCCGAGCTGGCGCGCGGCCCGCACCCAGCCTGCGGAGGCACTTCGCTATGAATAAGGAACTTGCCGTCGAGGTCTCGGGCCTCGTCAAGGTCTATCACGACGGCGACCATCCCGTCCCCGTCCTCTCCGACGTCACCTTCAGCGTGGCCCGCGGGGAGACCGTCGCGATCCTCGGCTCGTCGGGCTCGGGCAAGTCGACCCTGCTGCACGCCGTGGGCGGGCTCGACACGATCGATTCGGGAGAGGTTCGCGTGGCGGGCACGAGCCTCTCGGGGCTTTCCCAGAAGGCGCTCGGCGAGCTTCGCAACCGCTCGCTCGGCTTCGTCTACCAGTTTCACCACCTCCTTCCCGAGTTCACGGCGCTCGACAACGTCGCGATGCCGCTCTGGATCCGCAGGGAGGATCAGGAGGCCTCGAGAGAGGAGGCCCGCAGGATGCTCGAGGCCGTGGGTCTCGGCCACCGCCTGCAGCACCTGCCCTCGCAGCTCTCGGGCGGCGAGCGCCAGCGCGTCGCCATTGCACGCGCCATCGTCACGAAGCCCGTCTGCATTCTCGCCGACGAGCCGACGGGCAACCTTGACAAGACGACCGCCCAGGGCGTCTTCGACATCTTCCTCAAGCTCGCGCGCGACGAGGGCACGGCCATCGTGATCGTCACGCACGACGAAGGACTTGCGGCCCGCTGCGACCGCATCCTCAGGCTCGACGCGGGCGTCATCAAGGAGGCCTGACCTTGCAGGGACTCGTCGACACGCACTGCCATCTGCAGGCGCCGGCCTTCGAGGCCGATCTTGCGGAGGTGGTCGCGCGCGCCCGCGCTGCAGGCGTTGCGGACATGGTGGTGTGTGCGGGCGGCTCCGACGACTGGGAGAGGACCGCCTGTGTCGCCCGTGAGCACGGGCTTGCCTACATGCTCGGCATTCATCCGCTCCTCGTTCCCAAGGCGCATGAGGAAGACCTCGAGAGGCTCTCGGCACTCGCCGAGGCATCGATGGCCGATCCGCACTTCATCGGGATCGGCGAGATCGGACTTGAGGGGCTCGTCATGACGATCGACGCACGTCAGGAGCACTTCTTCAGGGAGCAACTCAGGATTGCGGCCCGCCTCGACCTGCCGTGCTCCATTCACGTGCGAAAGAGCGCCTCGAGGCTTCTCTACCATCTGAGGTGCATCCGCGTCACGGGCGTCGTCCATGCGTTCAACGGCTCGGATGCCGAGCGGGACGCCTTCCTTGCGCTCGGCCTCAAGCTCGGGTTCGGCGGCGCCGCCACCTACGAGGGGAGCCTGAGGATCAGGCGGCATCTCGCCGAGGTGCCTGCGGACGCCTTCGTGCTCGAGAGCGATGCGCCCGACATGCCCTCGTCGGCCCGAAGGGACTCCGGAGACCTGAGGTCGGAGCCCGCCGACGTCGCCCAGACGGCTTCGCTTGCCGCCCGGCTTCGCGGCGTCACTAAGGATGAACTCTTATTTCAGTCAATCCAAACCACACAAGCCGCGTTTAAGCGGCTCAAGCTGCGCCAACTTCGTTAAGATGGATTCAGTACCCCAAAATTGGAGGCGAATCGCTCATGAAAACGAAGGACATACTCGTCTCGATCATCGGGCTCGACGAGCCCGGCATCGTGGCCGCGACGGCGGAGACGCTGACAAGACTCGGCTGCAACATCGAGCAGATGACTCAGACGACCCTCAGGGATCAGTTCACGGCCGTGTACCTCGTGAACAAGCCCGAGGACATTGAAAACAAGAACATCCGGCTGGAGATCCAGACCGCCTACGATGCGAAGAAATTTCATCTGACGGTTTCGATCCGCGACGTGGAGACGGCCGAAGGCAAGGCCGCCGCAGGCGAGCCCTTCATCGTCAGCATCTGGGGCCACGACCGCAACGACATCATCGCCACCTTCGCCCGCATCTTCGCGGAACAGCGCATCAACGTCGAGGGCCTCAAGGCCTTCCGCATCGAGGACGACCAGAGCCTTCAGGTCTTCGAGGTCGTCATCCCCGAGCAGGTCGACACCCGCTCCCTGCACCGCATCATGGGCGAGCGCGCCAAGCGCATGGGGCTGAGGCTCTCCATGCAGCACGCCGCCATCTTCGAAGCCATTCACCGCGTCCGTGTGGTTTGAGACGAAAGGAAAGCTAAAACATGTTGACTGATTCTGAAGTCCTTGCGACTTTGTCCATGCTTCGTTCTGAACACCTCGATGTCAGAACCGTCACGATGGGCATCTCGCTCTTCGACTGCGCGGCTCCCGACTTCGACACGTTCGCCTACAAGGTCCGCAGCAAGATCCTCAGGAACGCCGAGAAGCTCGTTGAAACCTGCGACATCGTCGGCGACCGCTACGGCATTCCCGTCGTCAACAAGCGAATTTCGGTGAGCCCGATGGCCACCGTCTGCGCGGGCTTCACGCGCGACCAGATGGTCGAGGCGTGCCGCGTGCTCGACGACTGCGCCAAGGACGTGGGCGTCGACTTCATCGGCGGCTTCGGTGCGCTCGTTGAAAAGGGCATGACGCCCGGAGAACGCAACCTCATCGACGCGCTTCCGGAGGCCCTTGCCACCACGGACCGCATCTGTTCCTCGATCAACGTGGGCTCGACCAAGGCCGGCATCAACATGGACGCCGTGAAGCTCATGGGCGAGCGCATCCTCGACGTGGCCGCGGCCACGGCCGACCGTGACGCCATCGGCTGCGCCAAGCTCGTCGTCTTCTGCAACATTCCGCAGGACGTGCCGTTCATGGCGGGCGCCTACCTCGGCGTGGGCGAGCCCGACGTCGTGATCAACGTGGGCGTCTCGGGTCCAGGCGTCGTCAAGAAGGCGCTTGACCGCGCCTTCGAGGCCAAGGGCGACTATCTCACGATCACGGACGCCGCCGAGGTCATCAAGCACACGGCCTACAAGGTCACCCGCGTGGGCGAGATCATCGGCAACGAGGTCGCCCAGCGCCTGAACCTGCCGTTCGGCGTGGCCGACCTCTCCCTGGCGCCGACGCCCGCCGTGGGCGACAGCGTGGGCGAGATCTTCCAGACGATGGGCCTCTCCTCGATCGGCGCTCCCGGCACGACGGCCATTCTGGCCATGCTCAACGACGCCGTGAAGAAGGGCGGCGTCTTCGCCTCCTCGCATGTGGGCGGCCTTTCGGGCGCCTTCATCCCCGTCTCCGAGGACAGCGCCATCGAGGCCGCGGCCCGCAGCGGCGCCCTCACGATGGAGAAGCTTGAGGCGATGACGAGCGTCTGCTCCGTCGGTCTCGACATGATCGCCATCCCCGGCGACACGTCCGCGGCCACGATCTCCGGCATGATCGCCGACGAAATGGCCATCGGCATGATCAACTCCAAGACCACCGCCGTGCGCATCATTCCCGTGCCCGGCAAGGGCGTCGGCGAAAAGGCCGTCTTCGGCGGCCTGCTCGGCGAAGCTGCGATCATCCGCGTGCCCGGCGGCGACTCGACGGGCTTCGTGAAGCTCGGCGGCCGCATCCCCGCGCCGATCCACTCCCTCAAGAACTGATCGGCTGAACCTGTCCGGGTCGCGGCGGACGCTCCGTCCGCCTGTCGCGACGACCATTCACGGCGCCGTCCTCCTGTTTTGGAGGCGGCGCCTTTTTTTGCTAGAAGAGAGGGTAAATACTGGTTTTTGTGGAAATTGTGCAGGGAGTGCGATACGCTATGTGGTGAGTTTCGCATGAGTACCGATATGATAAGTGGTATTGATACTGCGTGTATGATGGAAACGCGTGTGCCACAATCGTTTCGGGAATGAAGCCTTGGGGTTTGCCGTTTGTTTTTCCTATATGTCCGTACGAGCGGAACGAAGCCCGACAACGCAACCTTAAGGATGCTCCCTCATGAAAGCCAGCACTCCCATCGTCCCTTCTCTGGGCCTCAACGCTGTCCGTATCTCGCTCCTTTCCGCTGCCGTCGCCGCTACTTTTGGCGCCCCCGCAATGGCGCAGGAGAGCATTGAAATCGAGCTCGATCCTTTCGGGCATACCGTCTTCGTTCCGGATGAGGACACACGCGAAGTTCTTGTGACGGGCGTCAAGCCCGTAACGATCACGGCGGGCTTCAACAACGTCCTGATCGCCCCTCGTGTAGAGCAGCAAACGACCTTCAGGCTTCAGGGCTTCGGCGTCTCGAACGCCCTCACGGGCGTCTCGCTGGTCCTTCCCGCCGGCAAGGGTCCCGTGAACGTGCTGGCTTCGGGCGGCACAACGACCATCGTGATGGACACGTCGAACCTGCCTGAGGATGATGGTCAGGACGGCGGCTCTGGCAACGAAAATCCCGACGAAGACCTCGGTGATCTGGGTGGATTTCGTCTGCTTTCCGACGAGAATCAGGCTGATTATTCGGACGGTCAGTTCAAGGCGGGAGCGAAGCTTGTGCATGCGTTCGCAAACGGCGGGCGCGCCGCGCTTGAAACGGTGGACAGGAACCCTCAGGACGTGCTTGTCATTGCCGGGCATCTCCACGTCACGCCTGATGTGAAGATGAGCTTCGGCGCCGAGGGTTCCGAAAAGACGAATGCCAACTTTCATCTGGGACCGTCGGCGGGCGTCGTGATCAACAAGTCGTGGTTCATGGGACTCGCCGAGGACGAGGGGGCGATCACGTTCGGCATGGGGACGAAGGCCGTCTTTGAGAAGGGGGCCGTCTTCATCATCACGGACGGCATGGACGATCTGCGCGAACCTGAAGAGTTTGAGGCGGACGACGAGGCGCAGGAAGTGCCTGTGGAAGAACGCCTCGTCTTTAAGGTGGTCGAGGGATCGGAGGTCACGGGCGTGGAGCACCTTGAGGGTTTTCTGACCAAGGATGGGCAGGTGTGCTCGATGACGTTCGAGCAGACGGAAGGCGGCTGGAGGGTCGTTGAGCGGGGGGGGCGCTACGAGGGGCCGCTTGAGGAGGTAGTGAACGCACTGGGCGTCGAAGCCATGAAGGCCGATGCGCCCAAGGCGCTGCGCAAGGAGTTCCTCAGGAGGCAGAGCCCGAGTGAATTCGGCAAGACCATCAACTGGATGACCGAACTGATGGTGGGGGCGGGCACTTCGACGGAGATGATCAGGACGGCGGAGAACGTCGTCGAGCTCACGTCAAGGGCTGCAGTCGCCTTCGAGGACGACCAGGCCGTCAGGGTGTCCGCGAGAACAGGCTCGAGCAGGGGGCGCTTCAAGAGCGCCGATGGCAGTACAGGAGGATTTGCCGAGTGGTCGAGGGACGTGACGGGGCTTGACCTCGAGGTGCATCTCAGGCACCTCAACAGATTCGGCGGGCTGGTCGTCTCCTATGCCGACGCGGACGTCGGAAGCTCCTTCGATGTCTTCGACGTCAGTCAGGAGTCGAACATCGCTTCCCTGGCCGTCTACTACGGCGAATCAAGCAACAGGTTTGCGGTGACGGGCTACGGGATGTTCTCGGGCGCCAACGACAAGGTCCGCGTCATCTCGACGGGCGACATGCTCACCACGGGCGATCCGTCCCGCCGGGCCCTGACGGCGGGCGTCGCGGGAAGCTTCTATCCCGACTGGGGCGGCTACAAGGACGTCAACTTCACGGGCGCCGTCTCCCTGACGAATTATCTTAAGTCGACATATGGGATCGCCTTTGACGGCGAGCGTGTCATGGACGTGGAGGAGGAGAGCAGGTGGGTGGGCACGCTGCAGCTGCAGGCGGGCTGGCACAGGCTCTTCCGTCCGGCGTCCTCGTCCTGGATCAAGGCCGACGTCACGCTCGGGGGACGCGTGCGCGCGGGCGACCTTGAGGTCAGGCAGACGGTGAGCGCGGGAGGCACCTCCTCAAGCATCGGGCACGACGACCTGACTCGAGGCGAGATCTTCGGCGACGCCGCCCTCAAGGTGCGTCTGCGCGACAGCGTGGCGGGCCTGCATGTCGGCGGCTCCACGGGGCCCGACGGCTCGCGCTCGTGGACGGGCGGCGTGTCGTTTGACTACCAGTTCTAGGCGGGGCCTGCGCCCGTCGTCGGAAGGCGTCGGGCGTCCCGGGTCTGCCTATCCGACAGATGATCCTCTAAAATGGAAGATGCAGGCGTGCGCTCTGCGGGAAGTCCGCGGGACGTCCGCCTGCATGACTGTTGAAGCCCTCCGCTGCTGGGAAAGAGGCCTGCGGAGGCGCCTGGAGGAGAAAAAACAGAAATGTCGGAAACGCCTGCCCTGGTCGTGGACGTCTCGCTTGCACGCAGCATGGTCGAGCCGCTCTATCGCGACCTTACCCTTCCGACCGGTGAGAACGTCATGCAGCATGCCGACGGCATCGCAAGCATTCTCAGAGAGGTCAGGGACGATCCGGAACTCATCAGCGCAGCCTATCTTTTCTGCGTGCCTTCCGTGATCCAGAATTCCGGCGAATGGATCGAAAAGAGCTTCGGTCCCGCCGTTAACGGGCTCGTGCAGGAGCTCGGACAAGTGAACGAACTTTCCCGCCGCGCCCGTTCCGAAAACGAGGAGGCGAACACGCGTCATCAGGTGGAGGCCATGCGCCGCATGTTCCTTTCGATGTGCAAGGACCTGCGCGTCGTCCTTCTCAAGCTTGCGAGCCGCCTGCAGACGCTGCGCTGGTTCGCCGCCTCGAAGCGCGAGGGCGCCGAGAAGTTCGGCACCGAGACGCTCGACCTTTACGCACCGCTGGCCAACCGCCTCGGCATCTGGCAGCTCAAGTGGGAGCTCGAGGACCTGTCGCTGCGTTTCACGCGCCCGTCCGAATACCGTGAGATCGCACAGCAACTCGACGAATCGCGCGAGCAGCGCATCGAGTTCATGCAGAGCGCCGTGCTGCGCATCCGCGGACTTCTTGAGGAGAACGGCATCAAGGCCGAAGTCTCGGGACGTCCGAAGCACATCTATTCGATCTGGAAGAAGATGCAGCGCAAGCACTTGCGCTTCGACCAGCTCTTCGACGTGCGCGCCGTGCGCATCATCGTCGATACGGTCGAGCGCTGCTACCAGGTGCTCTCCATCGTGCACGAGAACTTCCCCGTGATTTCGAAGGAGTACGACGATTACATCGCCAAGCCCAAGCCCAACGGCTACCAGTCGCTTCACACGGTCGTGACCGACAAGGCGGGTCGTCCGCTCGAGATCCAGATCCGCACCCGCGCCATGCATGAGTTCGCAGAGCTCGGCGTGGCCGCGCACTGGCGCTACAAGGAGGCGGGCAACTCCAACGGCGCGACGAGCGCCGAGGAGCAGCGCGTCGCTTGGCTTCGCCAGCTGCTCGCCTGGGGCAGCGACATGCAGAACCAGGGCCAGCCCGAGGGCGAGGCCGTGCTCGACGACCACATCTATGCGCTCACGCCGCAGGGCCGCGTGGTCGAGTTGCCCCGCGGGGGCACGCCCGTCGACTTCGCCTATGCCGTGCACACGCAGCTCGGCCACCGCACCAAGGGCGCGAAGGTCGACGGCGTGCTCGTGCCGCTCAACACCAAGCTCGAGACGGGCCAGACCGTCGAGATCATCGCCGCCAAGGTGGGACAGCCGTCCCGCGACTGGCTCTCCGCCGAGAAGGGCTTTGCGGCCAGTCCGCGCACCCGCAACAAGGTCCGCCAGTGGTTCAACGCCCAGCAGACTGCGGAGCTCACCGCCCAGGGCCGCGAGAAGATCGACAAGGAGCTTGCGCGCCTCGGCAAGACTGCGGTCAAGCTCGAGGATCTCGCCAAGCGCCTCGGCTATGAGGGCGTCGACGAACTCTGCCTTGCATACGGCAAGGAGGAGATCACGCAGACGGCGCTCGCCACCGCCGTGCAGCCGCCCAAGCCCGCCGCGCCCGAGCCCGACGAGGTCCTCATCCGCCAGTCCCGCAACACGGGCAAGAGCGACGTGCTCGTCGTGGGCGTCGACTCGCTCCTCACGCAGCTCGCTCGCTGCTGCCATCCCGTGCCGCCCGACGAGATCGTCGGCTACGTCACCCGCGGCCGCGGCGTGACGATCCACCGCGCCGACTGCCCGAACATCCGCAACATGTCCGAGCAGGACCACGGCCGCCTCATCGAAGTGAGCTGGGGCAGGGGAGGCGACGGCGTCTTCCCCGCCGAGGTCTTCGTCGTCGCGACCGACCGTCCCGGCCTCATCAGGGACATCTCGGAAATCTTCATGAAGGCCAAGCAGAACCTCGTGGGCATGAATTCCCAGAAGGTGAAGACCGACGTCCACATGCGCTTCACGGTCGAGATTCCCTCGGCCTCGAGCCTGATGTCCACGCTCACGACCATTCGCGAGCTCAAGGGCGTCCTGTCGGCACGCCGCTGCTGATTTTGCAGGCCTCCTGAGGCCTGGTTACAAATAAAATACCGTAAAAACGGTAGGCGAGAAATTTCGGTTTCTCGCCTTTTTCGTTGTGTGACAGGATGTTGCGAGTTTTGTGGTGCGGAGCGTCGAAAAATTATTTTTCGACGGTCTTGCTTTTTCAAAAATCTTAGGCATAATGTCGTTCTCACACGGCAGGCACGTAGCTCAGTTGGTTAGAGCATCACCTTGACATGGTGGGGGTCGTTGGTTCGAGTCCAATCGTGCCTACCAGAATTTTATTTGGGATTTTGTTGAACGATGTGTTCTTCGCAGACTTTTCGCACAACAACACCCTCTCTTTGAAAAATTGAGGGCGTGAGCGAAACGTTGTCCAACAAAATTTCCAAGGCAAAGAAGTGCGGCTCATGTCCGCACTTTTTTTTCGCCTGTAGAAAACGAGGTTAAAAATGGTTGCAATTACCCTTCCGGACGGCTCCAAGCGCGAATTCGCCGCCGCCGTCACCGTTGCCGATGTCGCCGCCGACATCGGTGCCGGTCTGGCCAAGGCCGCTCTCGCCGGCCGCGTCGACGGCAAGCTCGTCGACCTCTCCCATGTGATCGACAAGGACGCTCAGGTCGCCATCATCACGGGCCGCGACGCCGAAGGTGTTGAAATCATCCGTCACTCGACCGCCCATCTGATGGCGCAGGCCGTGAAGGAGCTTTACCCGGAAGCCCAGGTCACGATCGGGCCGGCCATTGAAAACGGCTTTTACTACGACTTCTCCTACAGCCGTCCGTTCACCCCCGAGGACCTCAAGGCCATCGAGGAGCGCATGGACGAGCTCGTCAAGCGCAACATCAAGATCGAACGCATCGAGATGTCCCGCGACGAAGCCGTGAAGTTCTTCACGGATCTCGGCGAAAAGTACAAGGCCGAACTCATTGAAGCCATTCCGCAGGGTGAAACGATCTCGCTCTACCGTCAGGGCGACTTCACCGACCTCTGTCGCGGCCCCCATGTGCCGTCCACGGGCGCCCTCAAGGTGCACCGTCTGATGAAGGTTGCCGGCGCCTACTGGCGCGGCGACTCCAAGAACGAGATGCTCCAGCGCATCTACGGCACCGCATGGGCCACGAAGGACGACCTCAAGGCCTATCTGACGATGCTTGAGGAAGCCGAAAAGCGCGACCACCGTCGCCTCGGCCGCGAGCTCGACCTCTTCCACCTCCAGGACGAGGCCCCGGGCATGATCTTCTGGCATCCGAAGGGATGGGCCCTCTGGCAGGTGATCGAGCAGTACATGCGCCGCATCTACCAGGACAACGGCTACGGCGAAGTCAAGGCTCCGCAGCTTCTCGACCGCTCGCTCTGGGAACGTTCCGGTCACTGGGCCAAGTATCGTGACAACATGTTCACGACCGAGTCCGAGAACCGCTACTACGCCCTCAAGCCGATGAACTGCCCGGGCCACATCCAGATCTTCAACTGCGCGCTGCGCAGCTACCGTGATCTGCCGTTCCGCCTCGGCGAATTCGGCCAGTGCCACCGCAACGAACCCTCCGGCTCGCTCCACGGCATGATGCGTGTTCGCGGCTTCACCCAGGACGACGGCCACATCTTCTGCACGGAAGACCAGATTCTCGCCGAATGCGAAGCCTTCACGAAGCTCGTCAAGGACGTCTATCAGGACTTCGGCTTCACCGAGATCGCCTACAAGGTCGCCACGCGCCCCGAAATGCGCATCGGTGAGGACGCCGTCTGGGACAAGGCCGAGCATGCCCTGATGCAGAGTCTTGACGCTCTCGGCATCAAGTATGAAGTTCTTGAGGGTGAAGGCGCCTTCTACGGTCCCAAGATCGAATATCATCTTAAGGACTGCCTCGGTCGCTCTTGGCAGTGTGGCACCATCCAGGTGGACTTCCAGATGCCGGGCCGCCTCGGCGCCGAGTACGTCGCCGAAGACAACTCGCGCAAGGTTCCCGTCATGCTTCACCGCGCCATCCTCGGTTCTCTCGAACGCTGGATCGGCATGCTGATCGAAGAATACGCCGGCGCCTTCCCGACCTGGCTCGCCCCGGTCCAGTGCGCGGTTGCCTGCATCACGGACGCCCAGAAGGACTACGCCGACGAAGTCGCCGCCAAGCTTCACGCTGCCCGCATCCGCGTGCAGTCTGATTTGCGCAGCGAAAAGATTAACTATAAAATCCGCGAATTGAGCCTGCAGAAGATTCCGTACATTCTCGTCGTGGGCGAGAAGGAAAAGCAGGCCGGTTGCGTGGCGGTTCGCGCCCGCGGTGGCAAGGACCTCGGCTCGATCAAGCTCGATGACTTCATCGCGATGATCAAGCAGGAGGACGAAGCCCGCTCGCCCTTTGCGCACTAACCGCAAAACTAACGATTTAGGAGATTGTCATAGCACAAGATCGCAAGCATCGGATCAACGGTGAGATCCGAGTTCCTGAGGTCCGACTGACCGGCGTCGATGGCGCCCAGATCGGCATTGTCCGCACTGCGGAAGCCCTGCGTATGGCTGAGGACGCCGACGTTGACCTCGTTGAGATCGCGCCGAACGCCCAGCCGCCGGTCTGCCGCCTGATGGACTACGGCAAGTTCCGTTATCAGGAACAGAAGAAGGCTCAGGAAGCCAAGGCCAAGCAGAAGGTGATTCAGGTCAAGGAAGTGAAGTTCCGCCCGGTGACGGACGAAAACGACTTCCAGACGAAGCTCCGCTCCCTGGTGCGATTCCTCAATGACGGCGACAAGGCCAAGGTCACGCTGCGCTACCGCGGCCGTGAAATGGCTCACCAGCAGTTCGGCATGGAGCTGATGGACCGCATCCGCACGGAGCTCGCCGAAGTGGCTCAGGTTGAACATCAGCCCAAGCTCGAAGGCCGCCAGATGATCATGGTGCTGGCTCCTAAAAAGAAAAAGTGATTTTTTCACACACTGCCTCAAAATTGAGGTAGAATCCTGTCTTTCCCAAAAAACGGACCGCAAGTCGGTCCGTTTTTTGGATAACAAGTGAGCCTCGGGCTTGAGAAAGTTCCCGTCGTCTGGATGGGGCGCCTGTGGTTCATCAAATAAAGAGGTAACGGCAAATGCCGAAGATGAAGACTAAGCGCGCTGCCGCCAAGCGTTTCAAGCCGCGCGCCAGTGGCTCGATCAAGCGTGCCCACGCTACGAAGCGTCATATCCTTACGAAGCGTACGACGAAGAACAAGCGCCAGCTCCGCGGCATGGTCGATATCCATGAATCCGATATCGCTTCCGTGCGTCGCATGCTGCCTTACGCCTAATTAAAGGAGATATAGAAGATGCCCCGAGTTAAGCGTGGTGTGACGGCTCGTGCCCGTCATAAGAAAGTTTTCGCCCTTTCCAAGGGCTTCAGCCTCCGCCGCAACAACGTCTACCGTGTTGCCAAGCAGGCTGTCATGCGCGCCGGTCAGTATGCCTATCGTGACCGCCGTGACAAGAAGGGTACGTTCCGCCGTCTGTGGATCGCCCGTATCAATGCCGGCGCTCGCGCCAACGGCATGACCTACTCCGTGTTCATGAACGGCCTCAAGAAGGCCGGCATCGGTCTCGACCGCAAGGTCCTTTCCGACATGGCCATCTTCGACAAGGAAGGCTTCGCCTCCCTCGTCAACCAGGTCAAGGGTGCCTAATTCGAAGCATGTCCGGACGGACGGTTTGAACTGAATCGTCTTGCTTTCATCCGGAAGCTTTGAGAAGAAGAGACTCGGTATTCGCTGGGTCTCTTTTTTTTCGCCCATTTTCCGTCCTTCGAGGACTCCGAGGCCGCAGCGCTTTCCCGTGAAAGCCTGCGGTCTGTCGCTTTTGAGCAAAAAAATGGACATGATGACAAACCGTTCATCACCCTCTATGATGAAAAATTAGGAGTTGGTGCATCGCCAAACATTCAGATCAGCTCATGAAGAGATACGGGTGCGACGCAGATCTCGGTGTGGTGATGAGGGCTTGGTTCCTGCGAATCTTTCATGATGCGACTTCGGGCCGCAGGGGGCGTGCTTTGCTCTCATCTTTTTCATGAAAAAAGAGGCCGAAAGGCACCAGAATTTTCCCTAGGGCGTTGTGCCTAGATGGAGGGGTGTCTGTTCTCGTCAAAGTGACGAAAACGACTGCGCCTGCGGTGGGGTTCGTCGAAGCTCCTGCCGAAGTCTTGTCCGGGCGTCGGGGCGTCTAGTACAAACGCCCGAGGCAGTCCGAAAGTCGGCGCAGGTATACTGCGATGCGTGGTAAACCCCGACAACGGATCACCGCCGTCGCTGGGGCGCCTTTCGCAGAAGAACGATTCAATCGTCTTTCACTTCAACCCTCCCTTCGAAAAAGGACAAGACTCATGGCGGATCCCAAGACTCAGACTGCCTGCGAGGAGAATCCGAAGGTGGGCTTCGGCGCGTACATCGCGCTCGCGCTTGCCATCATCATCTTCTCCGGCGTCTTCTACAAGATGCCCGACGCCTACAAGTGGCTCGGCGCCTTCGACTACACGACCCTCATCGGCAAGTACGGCACCATCGCCGGCACGGCCAGCAACTTCCAGGGCTCCGGCGGCTTCAGCGCCCGCGCGGGCTTCCTCTTCTCCCTCAATCTGTTCCCCGGTGTCATGCTCGCCATGGGCCTCATTGAGGTGCTCTCCTTCTACGGCGCTCTGCGTGCCGCTCAGGTCATCCTGACGCCGCTCCTCAAGCCGATCCTCGGCGTGCCGGGCTACACGGGCCTTGCCCTCATCACCGACCTTCAGTCCACCGACGGCGGCGCCGCCATCACGCGCGCCCTGCACGACGAAGGCCGCATCACGACGAAGAACCTCGTGACGATCTGCGCCTGGCAGTATACGGGCGCGGGCTGCGTGTCCAACTACTACTCCACCGTCTCCGGTCTCTTCACGCTCTTCACCGTGAAGGTCTGGATCCCGATGGCCCTCATTCTGGTCCTCAAGTTCGTGGGCGGCGCTCTGATCCGCACCATCCTCAGCACCGTTTATCGCAAGGACTTCGAAAATGACTAATCACTCCACCACCTCGAAGAATCCCTTCGACATCTTCATCGTCGGCCTGCGCAAGGGTCTCGACATCGGTCTCTACAGCCTGCTGCCGAACGTGCTGATGGCCTTCGTGCTCACGTACATGCTGAATCTCTTCGGCGTTATGAAGTTCCTCGGCGACACCTGCGGCGGCGTGATGGGCGCCTTCGACCTTCCGGGCGAGGCCATCACGGTGCTTCTCGCCACGTGGCTCTCCTGCGGCGCCGGTGTCGGCGTTGCCGCCAGCTTGGCCGCTGCCGGCCAGCTCAACGCCCATGACGTGACGATTCTCGCGCCGGCCTTCATTCTGATGGCCTCCCAGATCCAGTACATGGGCCGTCTTCTCGGCGTGGCCAACTGCCCGAAGAAGTACTGGCCGCTGCTCATGTTCAACAGCGTCTTCATGGCCTGCCTTGGCATGATCGTGATGCGCTTCGTCGCCTGACCGCGTCCCTGAGCAATCACAACCCGAAAGCCGACGGCTCTAGCCGCCGGCTTTCGCGCTTTCCGGCTCTTCAAAATTTTGGGAATGCAGACAAGTCGTTGTAAAATAAGATTTTTCGTCGGTCCTCTCTTGCGATGGGAGCCTCTTGCGAAAAGAAGCCGGAGACCATTCGGGCCTTTTTTCGCAACAGGCTGTCGCAGCAGGCATCCTCCGCGTCAGGCGTTACCCTCGGATGAGGATGCGCGGCCGCCATGGACCGGACGGGTGATTCCGCCCGGTTTTACAACATCAAAGTCGAGATCAGTGAACATGCAGGATCTTTCCGAACTCATCGAGTCCGCGCGTCAGGACTTCGCCCAGGCAGAGCAGCCCGCTGCTCTGGAAGACGCCAAGGCCAAGTACATCGGCAAAAGCGGCGCCGTGACGGCTCTCATGAAGAGCCTCGGCCAGCTCGCGCCCGAAGAGCGCCGCGCCCGCGGTCAGGAAATCAACAAGGCCAAGGCCGCTATCGAAGCCGCGCTCAACGCCCGCCGCGAACAGCTCGCTCAGGCCGCCATGCAGGCCAAGCTCGCCAGCGAAGCGATCGACGTGACCCTTCCGGGCCGCGTCCGCACCGAAGGCGGCATCCACCCCGTCATGCGCACATGGATGCGCATCGAGGAGATCTTCCGCTCCATCGGCTTCGACGTTGCCGACGGTCCCGAAATCGAAAGCGACTGGTTCAGCTTCACGGCCCTCAACAACCCGCCCAACCATCCCGCCCGCTCCATGCAGGACACGTTCTACGTGGACCGCTGCGACGAGGAAGGCCGCCAGCTGCCGCTGCGTCCGCACACCTCTCCGATGCAGGTTCGCTACGCCCGCACGCATGAGGCTCCGATCAAGATCATCGCCCCGGGCCGCACCTACCGCGTCGACTCCGACGCTACGCACTCCCCGATGTTCCATCAGGTCGAAGGCTTGTGGATCGGTGACGACGTGAGCTTCACCGACCTCAAGGGCGTCTACAGCGACTTCCTGCGCCGCTTCTTCGAGACGGACGACCTCGTCGTTCGCTTCCGTCCGTCCTACTTCCCGTTCACCGAGCCGTCCGTTGAAGTTGACATGATGTTCACGAGCGGCCCGCGCAAGGGCAAGTGGCTCGAGATCTCGGGCGCCGGCGAAGTGCACCCGAACGTCGTGCGCAACTTCGGCCTCGATCCTGAAAAGCACATCGGCTTCGCGTTCGGCTCCGGCCTCGAGCGCCTCACGATGCTCCGCTACGGCATCGACGACCTGCGCCTCTTCTTCGAAGGCGACCTGCGCTTCCTGCGTCAGTTCAACTAACCGGGCCAACCATCGAAAGGAATTACTGAAATGCTGTTTACAGAAGAGTGGCTGCGTCAATATTGCAATCCGCAGCTCAGCACCGAAGAGCTTGCCGAAACGCTCACGATGGCCGGCCTTGAAGTCGAGGAGGTCACGAGCGTGGCTCCCGCCTTCACGGGCGTAGTCGTCGCCGAGGTCCTCACCTGCTGCGATCATGAGAACTCCGACCATCTGCACGTCTGCGAAGTGAATGCCGGCACGGGCGAAACGCTCCAGATCGTCTGCGGCGCCCCGAACGTGCGCGCCGGCATCAAGGTCGCCTGCGCCACGATCGGCGCCGTCCTGCCGGGCGACTTCAAGATCAAGAAGTCCAAGCTGCGCGGCGTCGTGTCCATGGGCATGCTCTGCTCCGCCCGCGAGCTCGGCATCAGCGAAGAGCACAACGGCATCTGGATTCTTCCGGAAGACGCGCCGATCGGCACGGACATCCGCGAGTACGCCAGGCTCGACGACTCCAAGATCGAGATCAAGCTCACGCCGAACCGCGGCGACGCGCTCTCCGTCACGGGAGTCGCCCGCGATCTCCATGCCGTGACCGGCGCTCCGCTCGTCATGCCCGCCATGGATCCGGTGCCCGCCACGTGCGAATGCGTCAAGCCCGTCGTGATCGAAGCCCCCGACCTCTGCGGCCGCTTCACGGGCCGCGTGATCCGCAACCTCAATCCCGCCGCCGAGACGCCGCAGTGGATGCGCGACCGCCTGGAGCGCGCCGGCATGCGCCACATCTCCGCGCTCGTCGACATCTCGAACTACGTCATGCTCGAGCTCGGCCGTCCGACGCACTTCTTCGACCTCGCCAAGCTTGAAGGTGACCGCATCACCGTGCGCTGGGCCCGCGAAGGCGAAAGCCTGAAGCTGCTCAACGAGCAGACGGTCGAACTCACGCCCTACTACGGCGTGGTCTGCGATGGCGACACGCCGTCGTGCATCGCCGGCATCATGGGCGGCGAAAAGAGCTCCGTCTCCGAAACGACGACCGACCTCTTCATCGAGGCCGCCTTCTGGCAGCAGCTCGCCATCCAGGGCCGCTGCCGCAAGCTCAACTTCTCGACGGACGCCGCCTACCGCTTCGAGCGCGGCGTCGACTTCGGCACGAACGCCCAGCACATGGAATACGTCACGCGCCTCGTCCTCGAGATCTGCGGCACGTCCGAAACCCGCGTGGGCCCGGTCGACGACCAGATCGTCAACCTCCCCGAAAGGAAGCCCGTCACGATGCGCGTCGCCCGCTGCCTGAAGGTGGTCGGCATGGACATCCCCGTCGAGGCCATGCACAACACGTTCACGCGCCTCGGCTTCGAATACACGTTCGACGGCGAGGTCTTCACGGTTCAGGCTCCGTCGAACCGCTTCGACATCGAGATCGAGGAGGACCTCATCGAGGAGGTTGCCCGTCTCTACGGCTACGAAAAGCTTCCTGACCGTCCGCCGCTCGCCCGCATCGCGATGAAGTCTCCGAAGGAGGCCTCCCGCACGGGTCACGCGCTTCGCCGTGAAATGGCCGTCCTCGGCTATCAGGAGCTCATCAACTTCTCGTTCGTGCCCGAAGCCTGGGAAAAGGACTTCGCCGGCAACGACGCGCCGATCCGCCTGCTCAACCCGATCGCGAGCCAGCTTTCCGTCATGCGCACGCAGCTCGTGGGCGGTCTCGTCGACATCCTGAAGTACAACCTCAACCGCAAGGCCGAACGCGTCCGCGTCTTCGAACTCGGCCGCGTGTTCTTCCCGGATCCCGCCGTGCTTGACGGTCCGTGGTCCGTCAAGGGCGTGCGCCAGCCGTCCCACATCGCAGGCCTCGCCTACGGCACGGCCAGCGACGTTCAGTGGGGCGTCGAAGCCCGCCGCGTCGACTTCTACGACGTCAAGGGCGACGTCGAGCGCCTCGTCGCTCCGCTCAAGGCCCGCTTCGTGAAGGAGGTCTTCCCCGCCCTTCATCCGGGCCGCAGCGCCGCCATCTACGTCGGCGAAAAGCGCGTCGGCTTCATCGGCGAACTTCATCCGAAGCTCGTGCACGAATACGGCCTGCCCAATGCGCCGGTTGTCTTCGAGCTTGAGGTCGAGCCGCTTCTCACGCTCGAGCTGCCGCGCTACACGCCCGTGAGCAAGTTCCAGCCGATGCGCCGCGACGTCGCCGTCGTGGTACCTGCCGACTTTGAAGTGCAGGTCCTCATGGACGCCGTCAACGACGCCCGCGTCTCCGACGCGCGTCTCGGCGCGCTCGTCTCTTTCGGTCTCTTCGACCTCTATCGTCCGAAGACCGACGAGGGCGATGCCGAGAAGTCGCTTGCCTTTGCCGTCGAGCTCAACTCGACGGGCGAGGAGGCCCTTACGGACGCAGAGGCTGATGCAACGATGCAGGCCCTCGTCGAGGTGCTCGAACGTGCCGGTGCACGCCTTCGCGCTTGATCAACGTCTTCATCCTGCGATCTGCGCCCTCTCCGTGAGGGCGCAGGTCGAGAATCCTTATGAAATCCTTCACTGAATCTGGCGTCCTCTTCCCCGACGACTGGGAGAACGAGCCCGAAGAGCCCGCGGTTCCGCCGCCCGCCCCCGAGCCCAAACCCGAGCGCAAGGTGCGTGACACGGCCGCAAGGCCCGCCCCGAAGCTCGCGTCCGAGGACGAAGACCTGGACTACGGCACGCCCTGCTTCAAGAGGGCGGACCTGGTCGATCTGCTCTGCGAGGAGCACGGGTTCGATGTCGCCGAGAGCCGCGCCTTCGTGGCGGAGTTCTTCGACATGATCTTCGACCATCTCGTGCAGGGACATATGGTCAAGCTCTCGGGACTGGGCAGGTTCTCCGTGCGCTACAAGGCGCCGAGACCCGCCCGGAACCCCTGGACGGGCGAAACGGTCATGCTCGAGGAGCGTACGGTGGTCTGCTACCAGTCCTCCGACACCCTCAACACCCGCGTCACTGCGAAGCTTCGTGAGAAGAAGAAGGGCTGAAAACGCCTGCAAAAAGGCAGGGCTATCACGTAAATATGGTATTTGAAGAAATGCTCTTGCTTTTTTCGGCAAGCTAGGATAAACTTCAAATCCTTCGGGGCGTAGCGCAGCCTGGTAGCGCACTTGCATGGGGTGCAAGGGGTCGCGAGTTCGAATCCCGCCGCCCCGACCAAATCCAGGAAAAGAGGTTGTTCAGAAATGAACAGCCTCTTTTTTTCATCCGTACCTGGCGCCCGAGGGCCTCCGGTCGTTTCGGGCCGTAAGGTTCCCTTGAGGTTCGCGGTCTAACATTCATGATGCAGGCGTCCGCACGCGGCGGGCGCCTTTCGATTCCACGACCCAAGGAGAGACGTCATGACGCCGCAGGAAGCCGTCAGTGCATTTTTCAACACCATGAGGAGCGAGACCGATCAGGCGGGTCTCATGTACTCGCAGTTCGCCGTCGTTCAGGCGCTCGATTACGTCATCGACCGCTGGGAGGATCTCAACCCGCTCGCCCGCGACAAGGCGGGCAACCGCACTCGAGAATGGCTCGAGCACCTTGAGACGGTCTTCGGCGGCATGAGCACCGAGGAGCTCTGCGCGCACAAGTTCGACTTCTCCGCCGAGCTTCGCGACATCGCCGACCGCGGCTTCACCGAGGACCGCGTGATCCCCGACTACAGGGGTGACAACTTCCAGCGCGTCGCACAGGCCCGCGCCATTCTCGCCGACGGCATCTACGGCTCCGTCGACGGCATCGTCGCGCACATCAGGGACCAGGGCTGCCCCTACGCACTCCACGCCACGAGCCTTGAAATCGTCCGTCGCCTTGCTCGCATCGACGTCGAGCGCTTCGGTGAGGACAACTGCCCCGGCCAACTGAAGATGCTCGAGACGATCGAGTCGCTGCGCGGCTGATTTGTATAAGTCGACATATGCGCGTCCGAACTTTGGGCGCGTCCCCGAAGTCCCGTCCGGCGTCCGCTTGCGGGACTTTTGCGTTTGAGCCTTCATGCCCCTTCTTGCGCTTTCATCGGGCAGGCTTTGCTAAGATCGAAGGATGCCGCCTGCGCACGCCGCAGCCGGCGCTCAGAAAAAGAGGAGAGGATAGTGCGTACTGCATTCAAACTTCTGCCGGTCGTCGCCGGCATCTTCGCCGCGGCCTTTGCCGCTCCGTCCCACGCCGTCGGTGGCCCGAGCGGCCTCAAGGTGGGCTATGCCGTGCAGGGCACGCTCGGCGAGACGATCGTGAATCCCTACGGGCTTGCGCCCCTCACTGCCGTCATCAGGAACGGCGGCTACGTCCTCAAGCATGCGACCGTGCGCATCGTCCCGAAGGAGGGCGGCCAGGAGATCAAGTACGACGTTGGCCCGCAGACCCTGCGCACGCACGGCGGCATTCCCGTCTTCGGCCTCTACGCAGGCTGGCGCAATACGGTCGAGGTGACCTATACGCGCGTCTTTCAGGGCGAGGAGAAGACCGTGACGGAAAGCTACGTGATCAACACGCAGCCCGCCTGGCTTGAAACGACGGGAAATCCCGCGATTGCCCAGGACTTCATGACGGCCAAGGTGACGACGCCCGCGCCCAAGGAGTTCTCCGACCGCCTCTACTTCATCAACAATCTCGGCGCGGCCGATGCGCGCGCGAGCCGCGCGGTCTGGAACAATCCCGTGGGCGGCGCCCTGCAGTGGAACAATCCGCCGCGAAACGCGATTCTCGACACGAAGGGCGAAATCCGCTGGTACATGAAGGCCGACCGCATCTATGATCCCGAGTCGCTCTACGACGCGGGCATCATGATGGGCTTCCATCAGAACGCCGACGGCGCGCTCTCCTGGGGCTACGGCCAGCACTATGCGAAGTACGACCTGCTCGGCCGCAAGGTCTTCAACCGCCGCCTACCCGTCAACTACGCCGACTTCAGCCACGCGATGATGCCCGCTGAAAACGGCGGCTACTTCCTGCGCGTCGCTTCGCCCGACCTCAGGCGCGCCGACGACACGCGCGTGCGTACGGTCCGCGACGTGATCATCGAGGTCGACGCCTCGGGCGAGGTCGTCGACGAATGGCGCCTCTTCGAGATTCTTGATCCGAACCGCAACATCGTCCTCAAGTCGATCGACCAGGGCGCCGTCTGCCTCAACATCGACACGTCGCAGTCGGGCAAGACGCTCTCCGCCGAGCAGCTCGCCAAGCTCGAGGCCCAGCACGCCTTCGGCGACATCGCGGGCACGGGTGCGGGCCGCAACTGGGCCCACGTCAACTCGGTCGACCACGACCCCGTCGACGACTCGATCATCCTCTCCTCCCGCCACCAGTCCGCCGTCGTCAAGATCGGCCGTGACAAGCAGGTGAAGTGGATCCTCGCCGCCCCGAACGGCTGGCGCGACGGCCTGAAGGACAAGGTCCTCACGCCCGTCGACAAGGACGGCAAGCCCCTCTCGTGCCGCATCGGCAAGTGCGAGGGCGGCTTCGACTGGACCTGGACGCAGCACACCGCCTGGAAGATCGATGAGCTGAGCAAGGGCGACATCGTCTACGTCTCCGTCTTCGACAACGGCGACGGCCGCGCCTTCGTGCAGCCCGAAGACCAGAACGAGAAGTACAGCCGCGCCGTCGTCTACAAGATCGACCAGAAGGCCATGACCGTCGAGCAGGTCTGGGAGTACGGCAAGGAACGCGGCCACGAGATCTACTCGCCGATCACGTCCTCCGTCGAGTATCAGGCCGACAAGAATTCGGTCGTCGTCTACTGGGCGAGCATCGGCACGGGTAGCAAGACCGGCCCCGCGCCCGTCCTGACGGAATTCCGCTGGGGCGAAACGAAGCCTGCCTTCGAGATGCACCTCAAGGGCGGTCTGGGCTATCGCGCACTACCGATCGATGCGCAGAAGGCTTTCGTTCGCTGACGCTCCTGCAGCCTGACGGGCCGACAGGATGACAAGGGGAGGATTCCGCAGGTAGTCCTCCCTTTTGTTATCTAACGGGCCGTAAAACCTCTCCATTCATGGGGAGGATATAACCTGCAAGTCGTCAAAAGATCACTCAAAGCCCAGGAACGAAGCAGACACTTCTCTTAAAAGCCCTGTTAATCGGGGCTTTTTTCTTGCCACGCAATGGGTGTATATGATATAATCATATACACCCATCAAAGGAGATCGAATGGCAGCTCAGAAGGAGTTCCCGGTCAAAGTTCGCCGTGTGGCAGTAACGAACAAAAAGACCGGC
>OGMO01000348.1_pt1 | contig 45939 bp, 36 predicted proteins | sample 1573241 | NCBI WGS metagenome assembly OGMO01 (sample SAMEA2581896, study PRJEB24529) | metagenome | biome: Human gut stool | place: China | collected 2011 | reverse complement strand
TTCCTTCAGTCTCGCATCATACTTGCTCATCGCCTTGAAGTCGAAGCCCAGTATCACGATGCCAAACATAAAGAGGATGGTAAAGAATGCGTAGAAATTAAAAGGTATCGCCTTGCAGAAAAGTGCCAGTCCGTTCTCTCCGCCCGATACGAAGCCCGATACCGCAGCTGCCCAACTCGAGATAGGGGAGATGATGCAGACCGGTGCTGCAGTGGAGTCGATGAGATAAGCCAGCTTCTCCTTGGTAACACCGTTGCGCACAGCGATAGGACGCATCACCGAACCCACCGTAAGGCAGTTGAAGTAATCGTCGATGAATATCAGAATGCCGAGCAGGATGGTGGCAATCTGCACCCCAATCTTCGAGTGTACGTGCTGGGAAGCCCAACGGCCGAAAGCTGCCGAACCTCCCGCCTTGTTCATCAATGAAACGATGCTGCCTAATACCACCAGGAATACCAGAATGCCCACGTTCCATGGGTCGGAGAGGCAATGTATCAAACCGTAAGCTTTGGCTTCATCGCCTTCGCCTACGGTATGATTTGTCAGGTGAACGAGGAATCCGTCGAAACCTGTTCCCATCGAAATGCAATATTGAACGGCACCCAGTATGATACCGATAAAAAGAGAAGAATAGACCTCCTTCGTCTTCAGCGCCAGAGCGATGGCGACGATAGGAGGCAGTAACGACCATGCGGTCCCAATCATGTTGTAATCCATTTTATTGTTTTTGGGCAAAGGTAGTTTTTTTTTGTAATATATGCAAGTTTTTAGGCAGAAAAATGGTGCTTATGGGTTGATATGGGCTGTTTTAGCATATTTTATCATTATAAAGTGTCGTTTTTCTATATTTTTATTGTATCTTTGAAAACTCAAATTGCAACTCAATCTGAGATAGAATGGAAATTCAATTTTAACAACTTAATAATGGAGGACTAATTATGAACATCAATTCTGGTATTAAGCAAGCCGTGATTTTAACCATCGGCATCATCATGCTTGGATTTTGTATCAAGTCGGGACTTGAAAGTGTGATTAGTAAAGACCGAAAGGTTGTAGTGAAAGGTCTTGCCGAAAAGGAGGTGGAGGCGGATAAGGTGACATGGCCTATCGTTTCCAAGGAAATAGGCAACGACCTGCCTGAACTCTATCAAAAAATCAATGCTACCACGAGAACCATCAGAAACTTCCTGGTGGAGAATGGGGTAAAGACTAATGAAATCAACGTGAATGCGCCTGTGGTCATTGACCTCAATGCTGAACGATATGGCGAAAACCGCCAGGGGTATCGTTATAACATTACTTCCATCATCACGGTTACATCGAAGAATGTGAAACTGGTCCGCAGTATCATTGCCCGTCAGGGTGATCTGCTTCAGAAGGGGGTTGCCATTGTGGATGGTGGTTACGAGAATCCGGTGAAGTATGAGTATGTTGCCTTCCGGCAGATGAAACCTAAGATGATGCAGGAGGCGATAGAGAATGCTGAGCAGACTGCTACCCAGTTTGCTGAGAACAGCAAGAGTAAGATAGACAAGATTATGAATGCCGACCAGGGCCAGTTCTCTATCGAAGACCGCGATTCCAATACCCCATATATTAAAAAGGTAAGGGTCGTTACTACCGTTACTTATTCTTTGAAGGATTAGGAGTAGTGATTAGTGAGTAATGATTATTTATTAGTGATTAATTGTAATAAGAGGGTGTGTTATAGACTAATGGCACACTCTATCAAATTAAAGCAACGAAAAAACTATGAAGAAAATTATATTAGCAGCAGTTTTATTTCTACCATTTCTTGTTTCTTGTACACAGAACAGGAAAGCACCTGCTGTTTCTTCTCAAACGGCTGAAGAGAAGTCTGAGAAAACTGAAACAGCCAAGGTGCAATATCTCACCACATCTGATTTCAGAAAAAAAATTATGGATTACGAGGCTCATCCGGATGAATGGGTATTCGCCGGTTCCCGTCCTGCCGTCATCGATTTCTATACCACCTGGTGTGGTCCTTGCAAGATGATGGCTCCCGTAGTGGAATCTCTCGCCGGGAAATATGCTGGCAAGATAGATTTCTATAAGGTGGATATCGACCAGGAGTCTGAACTTGCTTCTGTTTTCGGTATCAGCAGCATCCCTACCTTCCTCTTCATCCCCGTGAAAGGCAAACCATCTGTGCAGATGGGTGCTATGCAAAAGGAGGATTTCGAAGGACTGATTGATAAAATTAAAATAAAATGACAATTTGGTAGCATCTCAAATTTCCATGCCTCTCCTTACCTATATGTAGGTATTTTCGGGCGAATACCTACTTTTGATGATGCCCGAAATTTGGAGATTTGTCAGATAATACCTAAATTTGCACTCGGAAAAAATTTTTTATGTAATTAAAAGTATTATAGAATTATGATTATTGAAAATGTTCATGCAAGAGAAATCTTGGATTCTCGTGGCAATCCTACAGTAGAGGTTGAAGTTTCTTTGAAGTCAGGTGTCGTAGGTCGTGCATCGGTTCCTTCTGGTGCATCCACTGGCGAGAACGAGGCTTTGGAACTTCGTGATGGCGACAAGAACCGCTATGGTGGCAAGGGCGTCTTGAAGGCTGTGGAGAATGTGAATCAGGTAATTGCGCCTGCTTTGGTTGGCTTCTCTGCCTTGGAGCAGCGTGCCATAGATTATAAAATGTTGGAACTGGACGGTACCAAGACCAAGTCTAATCTGGGTGCCAACGCCATCCTCGGTGTTTCTTTGGCTGTGGCTCATGCTGCTGCTGAGTATCTCCACATCCCATTGTATCGCTACATCGGCGGTTGCAATACTTACACCCTTCCTGTTCCTATGATGAACATCATCAATGGTGGTGCTCACTCTGATGCGCCTATCGCCTTCCAGGAATTTATGATCCGTCCTGTGGGTGCTCCTTCCGAGAAGGAGGCTATCCGTATGGGTGCTGAGGTGTTCCATGCCTTGGCTAAGCTCTTGAAGAGCCGCGGCCTTTCTACTGCCGTAGGTGATGAGGGCGGTTTTGCTCCAGCACTCGATGGTATAGAGGATGCACTCGACAGTATCTGCCAGGCTATCAAGGATGCCGGTTATGAGCCGGGAAAGGATGTGAAGATTGCCATGGACTGTGCTGCCAGCGAGTTTGCCGTTCAGGAAAATGGTGAGTGGTACTACGATTATCGCCAGTTGAAGGATGGCAAGAAGAAGGATCCTAATGGTAAAAAACTGACTGCTGCTGAGCAGATCAAGTTCCTGGAAGAACTGATTACCAAATATCCTATCGATTCTATCGAGGATGGCCTTGACGAAAACGATTGGGACAACTGGGTGAAGTTGACTGCTGCCATCGGCGATCGTTGCCAGTTGGTAGGTGACGACCTCTTTGTTACCAACGTGAAGTTCCTGGAGAAGGGTATCAAGATGGGTGCTGCTAACTCTATCCTCATCAAGGTGAACCAGATTGGTTCTCTTACCGAGACTCTGGATGCTATCGAGATGGCTCACCGTCATGGTTACACCACCGTAACTTCCCATCGTTCTGGTGAAACCGAGGATACTACAATTGCTGATATTGCCGTAGCAACTAACTCTGGTCAGATTAAGACGGGTTCTATGAGTCGTACCGACCGTATGGCTAAGTACAACCAGCTTATCCGCATCGAAGAGCAGTTGGGCAATAACGCATCTTACGGTTATAAGAAGTTGAAATAGGAATGATGATATGAAATTGGAAAACACCAATTTCACCATGACTATACACATAATATAGAATAGATCAGATACGAAATAGATGGGCATGGATGACCGTGAGGGTTGTCCATGCTTTTTATCTTCTATGATGTATCTGCATCTTACATATTTGATAGGATAACTTCGATATATTTTACGGATTAAGATAAAAAGCAAAATAACAATGACAAACGTATTGATAAGTGCTGCCGGACTGTGCGGTGCCACCATTATCGGTGCCATTCTGGGTTTCTTCGTCAAGGAGTTGCCTCACAAATGGAACGACGCTGTATTGGGATATTGTGCCGGAATCATGCTGGCAGCTTCCACGTTGGGACTGATAGTGCCAGCCTTCGAACAGACCGGACTTTGGTGGCTGGTAGTAATCGGAGTAATGGCAGGAGCCTTGTTCCTGAATGTGCTAGATCTGGTGACTCCCCATCTTCATCATATCACGGGACTCGATCCCGAGGAGCATCGCAACAATGCCAGGCTCAGTCATGTGATGCTTTTCGTGATGGCGATAGCCCTGCACAAACTGCCCGAAGGCATGGCTGCAGGAGTGAGTGTCTGTTCATCAGAAGGCGCAACGGAGTGGGGCGTTTCCTTCGGCATCGCCCTGCAGAACATCCCTGAGGGTATGGTGATTATTGCTCCTTTGATGATGGCTGGTGTTACAGCAGTCCGCACCTTTTTCATTTCCATCTTCATCGCCCTGCTCGAAGTGATAGGCATTCTGTTGGGTTTCGGTTTGGGTTCAGCCTCTTCCACCTTCCTCCCCGTGATGCTGGGTTTTGCCGGTGGTGCCATGCTTTATGTAACGAGCGATGAGATGATTCCCGAAACTCATGCCCATGGCTTTCAGAAGCAAGCCACTTACGCTCTTCTCCTGGGCTTCATCACCTTTGTGTTGATGGAGAAATGCGTATAATCAGATTCTGATGAGGAGCATATAGCAGAGGGTGCCTGCTGCTATCGACCACATCATATTCCTTTTCCATACGTGGATGAGAATGGTGAAGGCTACGGCAGCCACCTGTGCTACGGAATCGGCAGAGAAGGAATGGATGTGGCGAAGGCAGTAAACCACCAGCAGGGCAAAGACCGAGGCTGGCAGTACCTTGCCTAAATACAGAATGTACTTAGGTGTAGGTTTCCCCGGCCGGAAGGCGATGAAAGGGATGAAACGGGTAAGCATGGTGGCGGCTACGCCTGCTGAAACCATGATGATTTGTTGGAGAAGAGTCATACTTTTCTTTTTTTGAGGGTGAGAAATACAAGGATGATAACCATGCTTGGGATGATGAAGTGGTCGGCACTGAATATTGTGAGGCACAGACCCGAGATAATCAGTCCGGAAATACTGCTGGTATGGTCTTTCTCCCGAAGCCAGTTGTCGGCGAAGATAGCTGTAAACATGGCGGTAAGCACAAAGTCCAATCCCTTGAGGTCGAAGTTGAGGAACGGACCGATGAGGCCACCCAGCGTAGCTCCGATGACCCAATAGGTTTCATCGAGCCAGGTAATCCAGAGCAGGTACCATCTATTGAAGGTAGGTTTTAAAAAACTCCCATCTGTTTTCAGATTAGGAGCATTATCTAGAGAGGGAAGTCGATTTCCTTCAGCCATTCCTTGACATCGAAGCAAAGACAGCTCTTGCGAATCCAGGGGAGGTCACGATGGCCTAGAATCTTGACATCGGGATAGTCGATGGCGAGACTGTAGAGGAGGTCTTCCAGAGATTCCTTCTGGGCTGGAGTGCGAGTGTCGGCAGGAATGACACGAAAATGGCCATTGAACAGATTGATTCGTTCGATTCGTGTAATTCGTGTTCAAACGCTATCACTTGCAGCTCTGCACACAGAAGGAGCTGAGGACGGCAGTGAGGACGGTGATGACGAAATTGATTACTTTCTGAATCACAATGCAAAGATACAACATTTCTCTTTCCCAACTCACCGATGCTCATCGTTTCTCACCGATACTCACCGATTATCACTGATAGGGTTATGCTCCATAAGTATGATACTTAGCCATCGTAACCATGATACTTAGCTATCGTAACCATAATACTTAGCTATCGTAACTATCTTGTTTACGCCAGACTTACCCTACCCACCCCTAGAAGGGCAGGTCGGGGGCGGTATTCTGCTGGGGCTTGCTGTTGTTTGCAACGTTCTCTAAGAAAGAGTGAGGGTGAACACTTGGCAATGAAGTCGGTGAAGGGTGAACCCCGATGCCAACCTTTAGCGTTAATAATGTGTTAAATATACCCCATAACCCATTATAATCTAGACTCTTATATTTCTAGCATGCGCTGTATATACAAAGTTCTTTTTACTAGGGTTCACCCCGAAGCCGAAAAGGTGAATACTTTGGGCAAGTGTTCACCCCGCTGTTCACCATTCGGTAACTTAAGATTGAAAGTACTTGTTTACTTTATGTCTTATGAGGTTGAACATCAGGCTGAATACTGAACTCTGAACACTGAAAATGGGGTAAAAATAGCGTTTTATGGATGTTTTAAATCCTATATAACCCATTGATACATATTTCTTTATATTCTTTAGCATGCGCTGCTTATAAAAAGAGTGAAACGTTAATGTTCAGCTTCAGCCCTCCTCGGCGACAGTCGTAATGTGGTACGCACTTTCAAGGTGGTCAGTCCCAGAAATCCATATCCTGCCATGATAGGCAGTGAAGTATGGAAAGCGTGATATAAAGCAACCTTTCTTTTTCCCCTCTCTCTTATTTATGTTTGTAGATTCGTCTTGCCTGTAATTGAAAATTCCTCCTGTAAATCTTTTACAAAAGTACTCATATTTTAGGAAAAAAAGATAGAATCTTCCAGAAATATAAATGTGGCAGATGAAAAATAGCATAGTTGTGGTATGTTTGGTTTATGCTTGGTAATTTGGGAAGGTTTATATAATCCTTCTTTTAAACCCCTCGAATTCGAGGGGTTTAAAAAAGAGGCAGGTCTTAATGCTTTTACTCTTTCTCCTAAAAAACGGATAGATACCACCAATGCAATTGGTTTGATTGCAAAGTCTGGGCGTTATGGAGGAACATATGCTCATAAAGATATAGCATTTAGTTTAAGCGAGTTTATTTGTGCGGCTTGTATCAATGAATAGAATTACATAAGTTTTATGAAGCCTGCTTCGTTAGTCATCGAAACAGGCTTCATTGATAGTTGAAGTAGGCTTCATTGGACAATGAAGCTTATTACAGTTTTTTCTGCATATATAAAAAGCGGAGCGTGATTTCACAACCACACTCCGCGCAAACTTAAACAACCAATAAAAGAAATAGATTGATCGTTCAATTGTTATATCTGATGAAGAGTAGCTCTTGTTAGAGCTTGTTTTTTTATCTGTCAGAAATATGTCTTATCTATTTTGAAGACATTGCTGATTAGCGGATGAACAAGAGTTCACGATACTTAGGCAGAGTCCAGAGCTCATCGGCTACAGTCAACTCCAACTTATCAATCTGATAACGGATCTCTTCCATCTTTGGAGCTACCGTGTTATGATAAGCTATCGCCTTATCGTGTTCATTCTCAATCTTGTTGGCTACCTTGCGGGCATTTACCAACTCCTCAACACCGGTCTCGATAATCTGAGTGCGCTCGGCAATCTTCTTGATGATATTGATGTTGCGGGCTGTCAACTTCTTGCCTTCCTCGTCGCCGAAGATATCAATCATGTTCTCCACATTCTTAGCCAGCTGGCTCTGATAGTGAGTAGCCACTGGGATGATGTGGTTCATGCTCAAGTCGCCCATTACACGAGCCTCAATCTGAATCTTCTTGGTGTAGGTCTCCCATTTCACCTCGTTACGAGCTTCCAACTCGTTCTTCTTCATGACACCCATATCCTCGAACATCTTGATAGATGCAGGGTCGAGATAACGCTCGAAAATCTTAGGACAGCTCTTCTCGCAGTCCAGACCGCGCTTAGCAGCTTCCTCTACCCACTCATCTGAGTAACCATTGCCGTCGAAACGGATTGGCTTGCAGGTCTTCAAATCCTGACGAACGATATCGATGATGGCAGATGTCTTGTCCTCACCCTTGGCAATCAACTCATCCACACGCTTCTTGAAGTCGGTCAAAGCCTCGGCTACGGCGGTGTTCAATACGATCATCGCTGAAGCACAGTTGGCCTCAGAACCTACGGCACGGAACTCGAAACGGTTACCGGTGAAGGCGAATGGAGAAGTACGGTTACGGTCGGTGTTATCAATCATCAACTCTGGAATCTCAGGGATATCCAACTTCATGCCCTGCTTGCCTGCCACGGTGAAGAGATCCTTCTTGTCGGCTTTCTCAATGTGCTCGAGAAGGTCGGTCAACTGCTTGCCGAGGAATGAAGAGATGATTGCTGGAGGTGCCTCGTTGGCGCCCAGACGATGAGCATTGGTTGCGCTCATGATAGAAGCCTTGAGCAAACCATTGTGCTTGTATACACCCATCAGCGTCTCTGTGATGAAGACTACGAAACGGAGGTTATCCTCTGGTGTCTTGCCAGGACCATGAAGCAGAATGCCTGTATCTGTAGCGAGACTCCAGTTGTTGTGCTTACCGGAACCGTTGATGCCTGCGAATGGCTTCTCATGGAGAAGTACGCGGAAACCGTGATGGCGAGCTACCTTCTTCATCAAGCTCATCAGGAGCATGTTGTGGTCAACGGCAAGGTTGGTCTCCTCGAAGATAGGTGCCAACTCAAACTGGTTTGGTGCTACCTCGTTGTGACGGGTCTTGCAAGGAATGCCGAGTTCGAGAGCCTGGATTTCCAAATCCTTCATGAATGCCTGAACACGCTCTGGGATGGCGCCGAAGTAGTGGTCGTCCATCTGCTGGTTCTTTGCCGAATCGTGACCCATCAGGGTGCGGCCTGTCAGCATCAGGTCTGGACGTGCTGCATACAAGCTTTCATCTACCAGGAAGTACTCCTGCTCCCAACCGAGATTGGAAATAACTTTCTTGACATCAGGGTTGAAGTAGTGGCAAACCTCTGTTGCTGCTACGTTTACAGCGTGCAATGAACGGAGCAATGGAGCTTTATAGTCGAGAGCCTCACCTGTGTAAGAGATGAAGACAGTAGGGATACAGAGTGTATCGTCGATGATAAATACAGGAGATGTTGGATCCCAAGCAGAATAACCGCGAGCCTCGAAGGTAGAGCGGATACCGCCAGATGGGAAAGATGATGCATCAGGCTCCTGCTGAACGAGCAACTTGCCTGAAAATTCCTCGATCATACCACCCTTGCCGTCATGCTCGATGAAGGCATCGTGCTTCTCGGCAGTACCTTCTGTCAGTGGCTGGAACCAGTGGGTGTAGTGTGTTACGCCATTCTCGTCAGCCCACTGCTTGATGCCTTTGGCTACGGCGTTGGCGATGTTACGGTCGAGACGTGCTCCGTTGTCGATGACATCTACCAGTTTCTCATAGACATCTGCAGGGAGATACTTGTACATCTTCTGTCGGTTGAATACCTTCTTTCCGAAGAATTCACTTGGTCGCTCGCTAGGAGCGGTTACCTCAACAGGCTTTCTCTTGGAAGCCTCTGAAACAGCTTCAAATCTTAAGTTGCTCATACCTTATATATTTTAAAATTTCTGATTTTCAATGTTTTTATAATCTGTTGGAACGTTTATTTTCCTAACCATTTGGCTATTCTCTCCATGGCTTCCTTGCAGTCCTCATGCTCGCCGAAGGCAGTGAGTCGGATGTAGCCTTCGCCCGATGGACCGAAGCCGACACCAGGGGTGCAGACTACGCTGGCACCATAAAGCATCTCTTCGAAGAATTTCCAGCTTGGCGTGTTGTTTGGCGTCTTCACCCAGAGATAAGGTGCATTCTCGCCGCCATATACTCTCAAGCCGAGTTTCTGGAGTTCTGCTCTCATGAAGTGGGCATTCTCCATATAGTAATTGATGGTTGCCTTCACCTGTTCCTTACCCTCAGGGGTGTAGATGGCTTCGGCAGCACGCTGGCTGATATAGCTTGTACCATTAAACTTGGTGCACTGGCGGCGGTCCCAGATAGGATTCAATGCCACTTCCTCACCTGCCAATGTCTTTGCCTTCAACTCCTTAGGAACGATGGTGTAACCACAGCGCACACCGGTGAAACCGGCTGTCTTTGAATAACTGTGGAATTCTATCGCCACCTTTCTGGCTCCACGAATCTCGTAGATAGAATGAGGAATTGATGGGTCGGTGATATATGCCTCGTAGGCTGCATCATAGAGGATGATGCTCTCGTTCTTGATAGCATAGTTTACCCATTTTCTGAGTTCTTCTTTCGAGATGACCGTACCCGTAGGGTTGTTTGGATAACAGAGATAAATCATGTCCACACGGTGGTCTGGAATCTGAGGGATGAAGTCATCGCTCTCATCGCAAGGCATGTAGGTTACATTGCTCCACTTGCCATTCTCAAAGATTCCCGCTCTACCTATCATCACGTTAGAGTCTATATAAACCGGATAAATCGGGTCGGTAACGCCGATGTTGTTATCCCATCTCAAAATCTCCTGGATATTTCCTGTATCACTCTTGGCTCCATCGTTTACGAATACCTCGTTGGCGTCGAGATGAATGCCACGTGGCAGGAAGTCGTTCTTGATGATAGCCTCGCGGAGGAAGTCGTAGCCTCGCTCCGGACCATAGCCTCTGAAAGAAGCCTGCTCAGCCATCTCGTCTACAGCCTTATGCATCGCCTTGATGACGGCAGGGCAGAGAGGCTGGGTTACGTCACCGATGCCCAGACTGATTACACGCTGCTTTGGATGTGCAATCTTGTAGGCGTTCACCTTCTTTGCGATGTCGGCAAACAAGTAGTTGTTGGCCAACTTCAGGAAATGTTCATTAACTAATGCCATATTTTGTTTCTCCTTTTATTTACGGTCATTATCGACCATTTGTTATTTAAGTTTGCGTTCTCTTTTTAAAATGTTGAGTGTTGAGTGTTGAATGTTGACTTGGTGGGTACAGCTAAATTCAACATTCAACATTCCACATTCAACACTCCCTATATTAACACTCCAACTGGATTTCTCCTTCGAATGAGAAGGCTGCAGGCCCTGTCATGTAAACATGATCATCAGCCTCGCTATATTCTATTTCCAGCGTTCCGCCATCCATCACGATACTGCTTTTCCTGCCAGTACGCTTGGTAAGGGCTGCGGCTACGGCTGTGGCACAGGCTCCTGTTCCGCAAGCCATTGTTATTCCGCTTCCTCTTTCCCAAACTCGTGTTCTTATGGCGTCTGTGTCAGTTACTTGTGCAAATTCTATGTTGCATCTCTGGGGAAATGCCTTGTCTCTTTCCAGGATTTTACCATAGTGGGCGATGTCGATGGTGTCGATGTCATCCACGAAGGTAACGAAATGCGGATTACCCATGCAAACATAGGTGCCTTCAAATTTTCTGCCGTCAGCTTCGAGCACCGAAGGACCTAAGAATTGCTCGGGATTTTCAAGTTGGGGTTTCAGCATGTCTACTGTTACCGATTCCACAACTTTCTTATTATCCTGAAGATGAAGTTTCAATATCTTGATACCCGAAAGCGTTTCCAGTCGGATGGTGTCCTTTCGGGTCAATCCTTTTTCGTAAAGATACTTACCGATGCATCGGCTTGCATTGCCGCACATCATCGCTTCTGAACCATCGGCGTTGAAGATACGCATCGAATAATCTGCTCTTCTGCTGTCTTGCGGCTTTCCGATGAGAACCAGTCCGTCGCTTCCTATGCCCGTGTGATAAGCACTCCAGGCAATGGCCGCCTTCTCTGGGTCAGGGATGTCGTATTGTTGGGTATCTACATATATATAATCGTTACCCGCTCCCTGCATCTTTGTAAAATGAACTGTTTCTTTCATCTGCGTTGTTCTTTATGTTTGAATACTCTTCTTTTATCTCTCATGTCTTATCTCTTTTGAGATTTGACTTTTTGCTAGCCTTTCGAATATTTCGATGACTATTTGTTTGATTTCGGTTGCAAAGGTACGACGATTTGTTGAAATGTGCAAGAAAATAAATGCAGAAATCTTGATTATTTTTCACTATCTTACAATTTGCATCATAAAAATGCTTTCTGCCTTACAAATTGTAAGGAGAATGTGATAAGCCTCGATAAATTTAAAATATTCGATAAAAAGCAGAAACGAAATGGTTCTATTTTCTTTAAAATGCTGACAAAATGTATTAATTTTGTAGCCGAAAACGAACATAGTGTAAAGGAAAGGCTTGGTTTGAATAGCAACCAATGAAGGCCCGTTTCCGAAAAGAGACAAACAATAGAAGTATTAGCACATTATTATGGTGGTTTGGTGCGCCAGAAGAATATTCTCAGCATCCTGATGCAGACGGTATTCATCGTGGCAGCCAATGCCTTCCTTGTAATCCATATCGCCACAGCTGCAGCAGCTACCACCTGGATGCTCATCGACTGGATTGTAAACAAGAAGCCAACTACGGTAGGTGCTTGTACCGGTGCTGTTGCCGGACTGGTAGCCATCACTCCTGCAGCCGGCAGTACCGATATTTTCGGAGCCTTCTGCATCGGTATCATTTCCACCATCGTCTGCTTCTTCATGGTAGCTGTAGTAAAGGAGAAGTTCAAGTATGATGATGCTCTCGATGCCTTTGGTGTGCATGGTGCCCTCTATGGCGACTGGCATCAGCTTTGGATTCAGGTGGTAGCCACCGTGGTAAGCATCATCTACAGCGTAGTAGTTACCTACATTATCTTCAAGGTAGTAGATAAGAGTGTAGGTGTACGTGTTGACAAGCGAGTAGAAGAGGAAGGTCTCGACATCTACGAGCATGGTGAGAGTGCTTATAGCAACTAAGATAGAGAATGAATATATGTATAACACCTTGACTGTATGTTTTGTATGGTCAAGGTGTTTTCTATTATAATAATGTGTAAACCTGATTTTGCCTAAATTCTTCTTGTTATTTTATCATTTGCCTGCTTTTTTATGTTAAATCTTATAAACACTTAGTTACAAGATCAATTCTTTTTCTTATATTTGTCAACAAATTAAAGAGCTGACAATTATGATTAATGAATCATTTTCTATAAGATTGCGGGAAGCGCGACAGATGATGGGACTCAGCATGGATAAACTCGTAGAGCGAACCCATGGAGCCATTACCAAGCAGAGCATCTCCCGATATGAGAAAGGCATCATGCGCCCTAAGCGTGATGCCCTGCAAGCCATAGCCAAAGCCCTCAATATCAGCGAGGAATATTTCGATGGTACCAATCTCAAGATAGATATGCCTATGCTCCGCACCACCTCCAATGGCAAGTTGTCCGAAGACGAGTTGCAAGCCCTGGAAGCGAAACTCTCGTTTTGGGCAGAGCAGTATCTTACGAAGGAGAAAGAAGCAGGCTTTCCTACCCGGTTCAAGAATCCGGTAAAAGGCACCAAGGTATCAACCCTTGAAGATGCCATCCATGCTGCCGACCTTCTTCGTGAAAAGTGGCATTGTGGTGATGGTCCCATCGCCAGCATTCTGAGACTCTTGGAAAGAAAAGGTATCATGATACTTGCTGCTACTCTCCCGGATTATATCTTCGGAATGAGCACCTGGGCAGATAAGAAGCATCCGCTGATGATTCTCGATTTCAATCCGGAAAAGAGTAGCGTAGAGAAACTTCGTTTTACGGCAGTTCATGAGTTGGCTCATCTGCTTCTCCTCTTCCCAGAAGATAGTCCGCTGAGGCTGGAGAAGCGTTGTGATCTCTTTGCCAGTTTCTTCCTTCTTCCTAAATTGGCGCTTATCGAAGAGTTGGGTTCCAAAAAGCGTGAGAAGATAACGCTGGAGGAGATGATTGACATCAAGGAACTGTATGGCGCATCTCTCGCTGCATCCATCATTGCCGCCAGAGATTACGGCATCATCACCACCGAGTATAAACGGGCATGGTATGCCGAGCATATAGAGCCTAATCCCCGTGAAATAGGTAATGGCCACTATGCATTTCCAGAGACATTGGGAAGGGAGAAGAGAGTCAACTCGATAGTAGATTCGTGAATGTTGGATGTCGGTGTAAATGTTAGCATTTGATGATATTTAAAATAGGAAATACTAATTCTTAATAGTGTTAGATATGAAGCAGAATAATAATGAACAAATCGTCTTCGATATGTTCGAAGATGTTGCAACCGAAAGCATCGCTGGGGCTCGGAATGCATACACCTATGAAGAAATTGATGGGTGCTATCAGGAGGCGAAAGAGATTGCTGTGATAAGGCAAGGAACCATCTGAGAGAAATTTTATGATAAGCAAAAAATATATTTATAAAACGAACATTTTTTTAAAATATGAGAATTCTTTTAAAAACTTCACCGAATACTACACCAGTTCCTTTTGATTATCAACAGAAACTGGTTGGTACTATTCATAAATGGATTGGAAACAATTCTATTCATGATACGATTTCATTGTATTCTTTCTCTTGGTTAAATGGAGGAAGAAAAGTGGAGGATGCACTCCAGTTTTCAAAGGGTGCAACGATGTTTATTAGCTTTTATGATGAAAGTATCATTAAAGTTATCATCAGAACAATTCTTGAAGATCCTGAGATGTTTTGTGGTATGTTTGTAACTGACATAACTATTGGTGCTGAACCTCAATTTTCAGAGCGGGATTTGTATTATTGTGCTAGTCCGATTTTTATAAAGAGAAAATTGGATGATGGAAGCATTAAACAGTATAATTTCAATCATGCAGAGGCAAACCAATATCTTAAGGATACTCTTTTGTCAAAGATGAAAGAGGCAGGATTGGAAGAAGATGAAACGTTGGATATTTGTTTTGATCTTTCTTACACCAAAAAGAAGTTGAAGTTGGTTCGTTATCATGGTATTGGCAATAAGGCAAGTCTTTGCCCGGTTGTCATCAAAGGTAAGCCTGAGACGAAACAATTTATATGGAATGTTGGTGTAGGCAACTGTACGGGTATCGGATTTGGAGCAATTTACTAATTATTAAAGGATTTGATTATGTATGTCGTAACATATAAAGGGCAGTTTGGTTTCATCAAACCATGGACCGCAGTTCGTGATGGAGAAACATTCAGTCAGCAGTTTCTTACACCTTCAATAATAGAAGGCATAGAGAAAAAACTGTTTCCTGAACTATTGAACGTTTCAGGAATCCATAAAATATTGAGGCACAAATTGAAGTATGATTCCCTGGATTCTCAACAGGAAGTGACACAGCCTAGAGGTTGGGAGTATAAAAACAGAACTTTCATTAGAAATCGTTCTGTATTGAAGCGTTCTGTTCTTTTGCATCCGGTTTTATGTATTGCTTTTGAAAACGAAGAAGACGCTGTTATAGCTTCAAAGCAACATGTATGTGTATGTAGAAATGAAGATATACTCTTGCCAGAATCAGAAATCAGAGTGATGGAAGAAGACCAATTCAATCAATTACCTGGTTTTGAATTGCGCTTTGGAAATTCAGAGCAGTCTTTCCTGGTTGGCTATAATCGTTTTAACGATAATCAACCAATGGTTGGCTGGATAGAGTATAATGGTCAATCTTTACTTTAAACGATGTAACTATATGAATATTCATCAAGAAATATTAGCTAAAAGCGAGCAGAATGGACATGTTTGTTTGTATCAGCATCTTAAGAATGTTGCTGATACCGCTCGTGTAATGGCTAAACATTTAGGATTTGATGAACAGATTGCGGTAGAAGGAGCTTTATTGCATGACATCGGAAAGGTAAGTCCAGTGTTCCAGCAATCGCTGATTTCCCCAAACAAGAAGAAGCCTGGCTCTGTTTTTCGCCATGAAATAGCTTCCTTGTTCTTTCTGTCGTTGGTATGTCAGGAACATCGAGAGGCTGTGATAGATATGATTGTAGCTCATCATAAATCTATGTATAAAGATGTTCGGGATTTGGGCATTTTAGATTTAGATGATGCATCAGATTGCTTCAAGGAACATTCAAAGTTATTCTCGGAATGGAGTCATATAGCCATTGATATTCTTGAAAGCCTTGGCTTGGAAACTCATGAGGTTTCTTTGGAAGAGGCAAAAGAAAATTACGAATATGTCATAGACTATTGTGATGGTAGAAAAAAGGGGTGTTCTGAATGGAGAGGGTTGTTGATGGCGGCAGATCACATGGCTTCTGCTATGGAGACTGCATTTGAAATGCCGCTTGATAAACTCTTCATCAAACCTGATCTGTCTTTTTACAATAGGCAAAGTGAACTCTATCCTTTATCATTGATTTCTTCGGATAGTAAGAAGATGCATACGTTGGTAACGGCTCCAACTGGAGCTGGAAAAACTGATTTTTTGTTGAGGCGTTGTCGTGGAAGAGTTTTCTATACACTGCCTTTTCAAGCATCAATTAATGCTATGTATGATAGAATAAAGAATGATTTGAGTAATACTAATGCTCAAGTTCATCTTCTACATGCAGCCTCTAATCTGAAAGTGAAAGACGGTAAGATAGAGGAAAGTATCATGCAGCGTCATGTTGGTGCATCAGTGAAGGTCCTTACTCCACATCAGATGGCCTCTGTTGTTTTTGGTATCAAAGGATATGAGGCCATGGCTATGGATTTAAAAGGTTGTGATGTGATTCTCGATGAGATACACACCTATTCTGATGTTATGCAGTCTATAGTTCTACGCATTATAGAAATTCTTGTTGCACTGGAGTGTAGGGTACATGTTGGTACGGCAACAATGCCGACAGTATTGTATCAGAAAATACTTCAACTATTGGGTGGAGCTGATGCAGTTTATGAGGTAAAGTTGGATTCTCTGACGCTTCAATCATTTAACAGACATCAAATCTACAAGCTCGATGATAAAAAAGAATCTTATGATGTGATAGCCTCAGCAATCGAAAGCAATTTTAAAGTTCTCATAGTATGTAATCAAGTAAAAAGAGCACAGAAACTATATGAGTCTATTGAAGAATTATATCCGGATGTGAAGAAGATGCTTGTGCATAGCAGGTACAAACGAAGCGACAGGGCTAAATTGGAAACAAAGTTGCGTGAAAACTTCAATCAATTAGAAAACGTTCCATGCATTGTAGTTTCCACTCAAGTAGTAGAGGTCAGTCTTGATATCAGCTTTGATATAATGATTACTGAGTGTGCTCCAATTGATGCGCTTACACAGCGTTTTGGACGAATTAATCGCAAGCGTACAAGAGATACCATTGGACACTACAAGCCGATATATGTCATAGCACCATCTGAAGATGATAAAGAAGCTCTTCCTTATAGTCTGGATGTTCTGAAAGATACTTTCAGGGTCCTGCCAGACAGTGGTGACATCATGGAGGAATGTCATGTTCAGGAAATGATAGATAAGGTATATCCAAAGATTGACTTTCAGAATATAGACTTTAGTGGTGTGGCGTTCTTGGAAGGAAAATGGGTGTTAAAGGCACTTTGTCATCATCCGAAATCAGCGTTACTGGAAACGCTTGACATCAATTCTGCTGTTTGTATTACAGAAGAAGATAAAGACAGATACTTATGTGCCAATGGATTGGAAAGAATTGAAATGGAAATACCTGTAAGCTATCATTCCATTGCACATAGAAATCTTGATCAGCTCAATAAGGGGTCGCATCCTTTTGTCATTCCGAACAAAGGATATGATGAAGAAAAGGGATTGTTACCCGATTTGTGTAAAATAGAATATTATCAATCGTTTGAAATACTATAAAATATGATAACATCAAATATTGGAAAGATATTCCTGAATGCTTACAATGAAAAATATGGCACCAGCTATGATGACCGAACTTTCTTTTTGGAGCAGTTCTATCCCTTGTTTTTTGATCAAAACAAGTATATGATGACTGCAGGCAATTCGCCTTTGGAAAACCCAAAGTTAAGTTGGGATGATATGATAAAGGGGAAAAAGCCTTTTGAGACTCCTGAACAAAGAAAGAACCGCTTCGAAAAATTGATTAAGAAAATCGAAGAAAGTGAAGCTGATGCAAGCATTGCACGTGGTTATGCTTCATTAGATGTTACAGCTACAACATCTGGTCAAGTGACTGATTTGAAGTTACCAAACTCTCAGGAAGAAATCTATACATCGTGGATTGGAGATGCTCTTGGTATTGGAGTGCAGGGAGGCTTTTCGATTCTTTTTAGTAACAAAGAAATTCTTCTTGATATTTTTGAAGGTTGGAAGCTCTATCGTACGAGTCTTAATGAGACAACCATGCTGAAAGGAAACCAGATTAATACTTGGAATGGTCAATGGCTTTCCCATTATTATGATACTAGAGAATATGATGCAGATATGCCTTTGGCGGGATATAATCCTTTCAATGTGAATAAGGATGGAATTATTAGTATCGATACCCAAACATGGACAAAGATTCTCATTGGTATTTCTAAAAAATATAGAAATGCTCAAATTTTGGGCTACATCTATAGCATAGGACAGACAAATACTACCATTGGTTTTATACCATTTAATTTGAACCAAATACGCCGTCCAATTCATCTTTATGAAAAGATATTTGGGATGAGCAATGGTAGAAATGCAGAGTCTTTATGGGGAACTGCAATTGGATTTAAAACGGCTTGTACTTATGGGGCTATAGGTATTAAAGCTATGGAGCCTAAAGGACTTAGAGATTATGTATGTTCAAAAGGAGATAAAGTGCCGAAACAGCCGAAAACTCCTAAAAATGAAGACGAACAAATTAATTTTAACGTATATAAAATTTGGATATTAGCTATGTTGAATAATGATGAATTATGGGAGAAATCCCAAGAGTTGGCTGAGTTGTTGAACGAAGCCTCTAGTGATAAAGATAAGTCTATCAGTACCAAACGTAAAAATTTGGTTGAGACAATGCTCAATGCAACTAATAAGAAACAGTTCATAGCAGCTGCTGCAGAGGTTGTTTCATTCATTGGTAAGATAGATGAGTTTAAAGGAATTGTGAAGGAGATTCATGGTATGCCAACAGACAATGTACCATACTTCTTAACACTTTTGCGTTTCCAGTATAAGACATTATAATAACAATTAAAAATACAAGATTATGAAAGAGAATTCTTTTATTTATTTGCGAGGTCTCAAGCATGCTGCGTTCACAGTATTCTGTGTAGAGGATGGTCAGAAATCTTATTATGACCCACAGTTCAACGTAAGAGTTCCATTTGCTAGTGGTCAACAGGTTAAGCGTTCTATCCTGGAGCAACTTAACGATGTTTTAGGTGTTCAACCTTCTCCTACCGAGTTCTTTTTTGATGTAGATAAGAAAGGTGCGCTTAAAGAAGGTGAGGTCCTTTCGTCTTGTGATCCACATTATGTTGACCAACTTTTAGGTGGTTGGATGAGAACTCCAAAGGGTGGAAAAGAGAAAGCTGTAAAGCGTAGAAGTCCATTTAGTATTTCTGCGATGACCCCTTTGCATCCACTTTTGGCTGCAGTTTCTAAGGAGAACATTTCATTCGATCGTTCAGATAAGCCAAACGTGCATAAAGTTGTTGTGCGCGATGCAAACGGAAATCGTTTGACAGATGAACAGGTTAGTGACTTTTTAGAGGGTAACGATAGAAGTTTGTATCGCAAATGGATTCCAGACAATAGTCGTGCTACAGGTCTATTTGTATATGATGTAGCTATTGATTTGCGACGTTTGTTCTGCGTTTCAACTAATCAGTTGGAACCAGAGATTGCATCAGATATGGTAGAAAAGTTGAAAGAAGATGGATGGAAGGTAATCACTACTTCTTTTGGTGAATGCTTGTTGATGCCGAAAGAGCAGCGTGAGCAGATTATTCCAGCTATAGCCGATGCTCTGATTGATTGGCATATCACATCCAATCAGGCAAGAACATTCAGTTTGATGGAGACTTTAGCCATTGCTATTAGTGATAATGCTAATACTTTAGCAGCAGCTATTCGTGCCAAACTTGTTGAGGATGGAGAATCTAAACCAAAGGCAAAGCCTATCGTTGACGAAAATGCTGGTGCCAAGACATTTATAACTCTTCCATGTGCAAGTTATGTCGTGACTGAGACGGAAAGCGGAGATGCTTTGGCTAAGGCTAAGCAGGAGTTGGTTGATAGAATGATGGCGTTTGATTACGAGAATCAGATTTAATGTAAATGGTGAGGCTCCTGGTTTTTACTTGGAGCCTCCTATTGGTTTTTCTCTATGGTCATAACAGGCACTCATTTCAATTATTACCAGCTTTGCCATCGCAAACTATGGCTGTTTGCCAATAGCATCAACATGGAACAGGAATCTGACTTGGTCTATGAAGGAAAGCTGGTGCATGAATCAAGTTATCCGCAACGTACATCAAAGTATGAGGAAGTGGAGATTGATGGTATCAAAGTAGATTACTATGATGCCAGGAATAAGGTCATCCATGAGATAAAGAAATCTAATAAGGTGGATAAAGCTCATGAATGGCAACTGAAATATTACATGTATGTTTTCGAGCAACATGGAATAGATGGCGTGAAGGGCATCTTGGAATATCCTCTTTTGAGAAAGACAAAAGAAGTAATCTTGACAGATGTTGATAGAGATGACATTCAGGTTATATCTAAAGACATCATTCAGATAATCTCTCAAGATGTTTGCCCGTCTAAAGTCAAGAAAGGCATCTGTAAGAATTGTAGTTATTTCGATTTTTGTTATATAAACGAGTTGGAGGAAGAAGAATGAAAAGAAGTTTCTATCTGTTCAATCCCGGCATTATGGAACGCAAAGACAACACCTTGAAGTTTACGCCTGTGGTAGTGAACGAAGACAATACGGAGATTAAGCAGCAACCTCGATACATTCCTATTGAGGATGTTGCGGAACTGTATGCTTTTGGAAGTCTGCGGGCAAATAGTGCTTTGTTCAACTTTCTGGGGCAGAAAGGTATTCCTGTCCACTTCTTCGACTATTATGAGAACTATACCGGAAGCTTCATGCCAAGGGAAAGTCTTCTTTCTGGCAAGGCATTGTTGGCACAAACATCTGCGTACCAAAACAAGAAGAAAAGGGTAGAATTGGCGCGAAAATTCATTCAGGGAGCAGCTTGGAATATGGTTATGAACCTCAACTATTATAATCGTAGAGGAAAAGACCTGCAAGATATTATCGATACTATTAAAAGATTGAGTAATACTTTGCCAGATGCAAAGGCTGTAGATGAGATAATGGGAATTGAGGGAAATATCAGACAGGCATATTATGCTGCATTCGATATCATTCTCGATGATTTCAACATGGGATCAAGAACCAAGCAACCGCCAGAGAATGAGGTGAATGCTCTCATATCTTTTGGCAACATGATGTGTTATACTGAAACTCTCCGGGCAGTTCATCAAACTCAGCTCAATCCAACGATAAGCTTTCTGCATACTCCAGGAGAAAGGCGTTTTTCGTTATGTCTTGATATATCCGAGATTTTTAAGCCTATTATCGTGGATAGAGTCATCTTCAAGGTACTCAATAAGCATGCTTTAAGCACCAGTCATTTTGATAAGAAACTCAACAAATGTCTTTTGAACGAAAAGGGAAAGAAGATTTTTGTAAAGGCCATGGAAGAGCGTTATGATGAGACATTCCGTCATCGTTCTTTAGGACGTAATGTAAGCTATAAGCATCTTATAAAGTTGGAATGCTATAAGCTACTAAAAGATATTTTAGGAATAGAAGAATATAAACCTTTTAAAATGTATTGGTGATATGTATGTGATTATAGTTTATGATGTAGGTGAGAAGCGAGTAGGCAAAATGTTGAAACTTTGCCGCCAATATTTGTGTTGGATTCAGAACTCAGTTTTGGAGGGGGAATTATCTGAAGCTAAACTTCGGGAATTGCAAATGAAGATGAAAGCTATCATTGATGAATCCGAGGATAGTGTCATTGTTTTCACCAATAAAATGGGGTATAATATGAACAAACAGATTCTTGGAAAAGAAAGAATGTCTACCTATAATTTCTTATAAAGAGTTGTCGATGTGGTTCTATTTTTCCGTTTCTAGGTTCGGAAAAACCTCCAAAAGTGTTCTTTGACTTATTGAAACCTCCATAAATAGGCAGGTTGTCGTAAGGTCGCAGAAAAAATATCTTTAGGCATCGACATTTTTTCTGAAGATTTTTTGTATCTTTGCACCCACAAACCTATTGATTCTTCGAGCATCTATGCCTAAGGATTAACGGGGTTCTAATCGCACCTTTATGGAATTGAAATTTCCGTTGATGCGTCTGTTTCTTTGCAGAAATCAGTTCTAATCGCACCTTTATGGAATTGAAATTAATAACCACCTAACTGTTTAAGATAACTAGCATGTTCTAATCGCACCTTTATGGAATTGAAATACCAGTAATATGAACGCTAAATCGTTTATTCAGTCGTTCTAATCGCACCTTTATGGAATTGAAATAAAGTTTCCTCAAATTGGGTACGGAAATTAGAACGTTCTAATCGCACCTTTATGGAATTGAAATTATTCTCCAATAATGTAAAAACGAATTTTTTCTGCAGTTCTAATCGCACCTTTATGGAATTGAAATTTGTTCGAACACTCAAGCTGGCCAGGCTGGCGAAGCGTTCTAATCGCACCTTTATGGAATTGAAATAAGGGTTGAAACACTTTACAAAAGACTGAATCATCAGTTCTAATCGCACCTTTATGGAATTGAAATTCATGTTCATAATCGAGATAATAAACTACACACCGAGTTCTAATCGCACCTTTATGGAATTGAAATCCAGCACCAGGAACACGCCCACCGATGGCACACACCGCGTTCTAATCGCACCTTTATGGAATTGAAATATGCTCAGACTTTGCGAGAGATTAAGGAGTCTCTGCGTTCTAATCGCACCTTTATGGAATTGAAATCATTTGGCGGTACTCCTTTTCGTTTGAATAAATGGTTCTAATCGCACCTTTATGGAATTGAAATTATGAATTATCGTATAATGCAAGAACAAAATAGATGTTCTAATCGCACCTTTATGGAATTGAAATTCCATCAACGAGGAGAAAGGATGGAAGCTGGACCGTTCTAATCGCACCTTTATGGAATTGAAATTAAAAACGGAATCGTGAACCTTGTTAAAGAGAGTATCGTTCTAATCGCACCTTTATGGAATTGAAATTGTTGCAAAGATAGTAGATACTTATCAGCAGCAAAGTTCTAATCGCACCTTTATGGAATTGAAATGTTGCTAAACTCTGTACGGTTGTTGTCTTACCAAGTTCTAATCGCACCTTTATGGAATTGAAATATGTACTACCCTATATTTACCCGGAGAAATCAGCAGTTCTAATCGCACCTTTATGGAATTGAAATCTAAGAGAACGTATCAAATCGGGCTCTTGCATCAACCGTTCTAATCGCACCTTTATGGAATTGAAATTAATGATCAAGAAAGATGGCATGATCGCTGCAGGGTTCTAATCGCACCTTTATGGAATTGAAATAAAAGTTTTCTATTTACCATAATACCTTGCATAAGGTTCTAATCGCACCTTTATGGAATTGAAATAAGATCAGAAAACGAAAAAGCCCCGCCCTAAGCTGGGTTCTAATCGCACCTTTATGGAATTGAAATAAAAGAAATTTATTCTTTACTTGAGGGTATCAAAAGTTCTAATCGCACCTTTATGGAATTGAAATGAAGAGAACATGTAGAGTGAATGGCAAGGTAGTAAGTTCTAATCGCACCTTTATGGAATTGAAATTTCCGTCTTTTCTAGTGCTTGCGCTACAGTCAAAATCGTTCTAATCGCACCTTTATGGAATTGAAATAAGGAAGACCTCGATAGCCTGGACAAGGCAACCGAGTTCTAATCGCACCTTTATGGAATTGAAATAACGATACAACCGAGCTTTGTAATCATGCAGAGTTCTGTTCTAATCGCACCTTTATGGAATTGAAATTTGCGAGATAATCCTTGTATGCCATATCTGGATAATGTTCTAATCGCACCTTTATGGAATTGAAATTCGAAAACTCATACACGCTATCCTCGGAGCATGATTGTTCTAATCGCACCTTTATGGAATTGAAATCTCATACGACCCTTCAGGAGCTCGTGTGCCTGGAATGTTCTAATCGCACCTTTATGGAATTGAAATTATAAAAGATGGTATAACTGACGTTGACCCTTCTACAGTTCTAATCGCACCTTTATGGAATTGAAATATAGGTATTACCCTAACGTCTATTGGAGGAGAAGGTTCTAATCGCACCTTTATGGAATTGAAATTTGGAAGCTACCAACATAGTTGAGTATGACCCAAAGTTCTAATCGCACCTTTATGGAATTGAAATATTTTCTTTTTGTTGTCGTTCAGACTGAGCACCAGTTCTAATCGCACCTTTATGGAATTGAAATTAAGAACGGAATCGTGAACCTTGTTAAAGAGAGTATCGTTCTAATCGCACCTTTATGGAATTGAAATATGCTAATGCTAGTTATTTAAAACAACTTGGTTCGTTCTAATCGCACCTTTATGGAATTGAAATACCATTGTCGTTTTTACGGCTCTGAATAACGGCTGTTCTAATCGCACCTTTATGGAATTGAAATCGCAGATATGGTCCTCCTCGCCTTCTTGGATAAGAGTTCTAATCGCACCTTTATGGAATTGAAATCTGTCTGGAACTGGGCAAAAATCACGGAGGTATCGTTCTAATCGCACCTTTATGGAATTGAAATCTAGAAAAGCCCTCAAATGAGTGGTCGGCGATAGACGTTCTAATCGCACCTTTATGGAATTGAAATGAACCTTTCAGGTGATAATAAGGCTACCTACGGTGTTCTAATCGCACCTTTATGGAATTGAAATAGGATAAAAAGAAATCTACTCGGTTGGCTACCAACGAGTTCTAATCGCACCTTTATGGAATTGAAATCAACTTGAGTACGAACTTGTTCACGAACAAGATTGTTCTAATCGCACCTTTATGGAATTGAAATCTCATCTGGGAATAATAAGAAGCCTGAGAACCGTAGTTCTAATCGCACCTTTATGGAATTGAAATTTCATGCCATGTCGAACAACCCAGGCTTTACGAGAGTTCTAATCGCACCTTTATGGAATTGAAATCTGGGCAGTGAAGTCATCTAAACCAACAGGGCATGTTCTAATCGCACCTTTATGGAATTGAAATGGCAGAGGAAGGCTAGGGCGATTCCAACTATATAAAGTTCTAATCGCACCTTTATGGAATTGAAATTGTAGTTGTCAGAACATGAATTGTCAGGCTGCAAAGTTCTAATCGCACCTTTATGGAATTGAAATGGAGAAGCACCAGTCCATCGCCAAAACGGATTGAAAGTTCTAATCGCACCTTTATGGAATTGAAATTTGTGTAGTTGTCACTTTTACGCCTGTTGAAAAGTGTTCTAATCGCACCTTTATGGAATTGAAATATTGGATGGGTAAAAGAAATAAAATCAGGCAAACGTTCTAATCGCACCTTTATGGAATTGAAATATCCATCCTTGGAGAGATCGTAGAGCGCATCGGTTGTTCTAATCGCACCTTTATGGAATTGAAATAGAACTGAGAAGCAGCAAACTGATTTTGAAGTGCGTTCTAATCGCACCTTTATGGAATTGAAATATGGCTTTTGACACTTACAATAATTGCAGCTTTGGGTTCTAATCGCACCTTTATGGAATTGAAATCAAGAAGTTGAAAAGAATGTTGCTCAAACTATGTGTTCTAATCGCACCTTTATGGAATTGAAATTTGACTGATATTCTTTTTGTACTATATCTAATAAGGTTCTAATCGCACCTTTATGGAATTGAAATAAAGGATATAGAAAGGAAGTGTCAATGTAAGGAAGTTCTAATCGCACCTTTATGGAATTGAAATTTCATTCTGTTGAATATTCAAATCCAACAAATGTGTTCTAATCGCACCTTTATGGAATTGAAATAAGGCTCTGAAAAGGAACAAAATAATACTGAATAGTTCTAATCGCACCTTTATGGAATTGAAATTTAGGAGTAGAAGTCATATTCATAACTTGGGAGTGTTCTAATCGCACCTTTATGGAATTGAAATCAATCAATAATACTATAGAAATCATACGACTTATCGTTCTAATCGCACCTTTATGGAATTGAAATGAGGTAACCAATCTAGATTAGTTTGCTCAATTTGGGTTCTAATCGCACCTTTATGGAATTGAAATATCAAACCAAAAGCATAAATAAGCACCTTAATCAAAGTTCTAATTGTACCTTTATGGAATTGAAATACCGTCATTATTATGACAGTGCTTTGGAGAATAGTTCGTTCTAATTGTACCTTTATGGAATTGAAATAAGAAAGGCTTATGCCCCGACAAGTGGCTTGATAGTTCTAATTGTACCTTTATGGAATTGAAATTTGCAAACTCTCAAGACTCTCCTCTACGATTTTCTTGTTCTAATTGTACCTTTATGGAATTGAAATTTTATTACCTTGACCCCAAAACCAACGAAATAGACGTTCTATTTGTACCTTTATGGAATTGAAATATCCTTACTCCTAATGTCAAGAGTGCGAAAGGTAAGTTCTAATTGTACCTTTATGGAATTGAAATAGGCACTTGATAAGAATGGCTATACATGGGATTCTGAGTTCTAATTGTACCTTTATGGAATTGAAATAACAAAGAACCAATACCAGAAATAAGAGACGAAAGTTCTAATTGTACCTTTATGGAATTGAAATGGCAATACCGATAATAGAGCTTGTAAGGAGCAAAAGTTCTAATTGTACCTTTATGGAATTGAAATTCGTTAACCTCAAAATCCTCCTTGCGATTGAGGAGTTCTAATTGTACCTTTATGGAATTGAAATAAATTTGGGAACCCAAAAAGGCCGACACATCACGGTTCTAATTGTACCTTTATGGAATTGAAATACTGGTGTTTGGTATCTGCCTGGGCTGCCATACCGTTCTAATTGTACCTTTATGAAATTGAAATCTGAGTACTGCAGATTTTCCGGCAAGTTCTGTTAGTTCTAATTGTACCTTTATGGAATTGAAATACATAACCACCCGGCGAGGAGACGGCGATATCCACCTGTTCTAATTGTACCTTTATGGAATTGAAATGATGATAGGGCCGCATCCTGATACGGGCAGGATAGTTCTAATTGTACCTTTATGGAATTGAAATGAAAGACTTGCTTACATTCCTTCTTGAATATAAGAATGTTCTAATTGTACCTTTATGGAATTGAAATTTACATACCTGCTCCATGCTAAAGTTCAGTGTAACGTTCTAATTGTACCTTTATGGAATTGAAATGGAAAAACGATAGACGAATAACCCCTGAGCAAACGTTCTAATTGTACCTTTATGGAATTGAAATAGCGCAGCGATGCCAGTACCGTGCCTTGATAAGTTCTAATCGTACCTTTATGGAATTAATTCAGAAGTACTGATAGCTTTAGTATTATACCGCAATCTCTAGTTATAAGTGTTCAGAATGTGTCTCCTCCTGCCACAGCATTCGACTCCTTCAGTTATCGCATTCGACTCCTTCAGCTATCGCATTCGACTCCTTCAGTTATCGCATTCGACTCCTTCAGCTATCGCATTCGATTCCTTCAGCTATCGCATTCGTCTCCTTCAGCCACTGCATTCGACTCCTTCAGCCAACTCAGCCGTCTCATTCTGCTAACTCAGTCGTCTCCATCAGCCACCGCAGCCGTATGTGTCAACTCAATTAAGTAGATGAACTCGTGAAATGAAGTAGATGAAGTCGTGAAATGAAGTGGATGAACTCGCATAATGAAGTTCATGATTTCTGCACAATTGCCAATACATGCGAATGGTAAAGCAAAAAGTGGTTGTTCGGAATCCGAGCAACCACTCTACATGGTGCTGTTTTTCTATTCTTATTGCCACATCTGTCACTAATGCATTTAACTCTCTGATTATAAGTGAATAATGCGTGGCAGTAAGCGGTATTTCTGTTGCCACCTAATGCCACGCATTGCCACACTCTTTTTATGAGGGAATGAGATGGGAAGTGAGTAGGTTATTTCTTAACTACCAGATACTCAGTACCAAATCTTGTTCTTCGGTTCCTCAAACCTTCTATGTTCTGAAGCTCCCTGCCCAATTTCTGTATACTCGAAACCTGGAGAGAAGAGCCGAATTTCTGCTTCAAAATGTCGAAAATGGCGGCTGCCATCAGATATTCGCCCTCTTCCGGGGTACTTGCAGGTTCGAAAACCTGCAGAAAACATTGCTTGATAGGGGAAATCTGCTCAAATTGTCTGTTATGTTGCATGATGATTGCGGTTTCCTTGGCGTCGAAATAGGATTTTTCGCCACGCTCCAAAGCTTGCATCGCCTGCGCATAAAGTTGCTCATAGTTCAGTCTGCCACTCACATCGATAGGTCCCGTCAGTTCTACTCCCAGAAAACGGCGGTTGCCGGATGGGTCGGAAAGAATATCGGTCATGTTGCTCGTGGCGATGAAGGAGGCTAGACGAGGAAATTCCTGTACATGACTTCCGTATGGCGGCTTGATTTTCACCGTAGGCAACTGCAGCAGATTCTTCAGAAATCCCTGCTGCACCTGTGGTGAAATCTGATTGAACTCATCGAGATTGATGAGCAGAAATTGTGACATCGCCTGCAATACCTGACGCTTTTCTGACAGAATCATATTGTCGGTAAAGCCCCACGACAGTTCGCTCGGTATCAGACGGCGGCAGAAGGTGCTCTTGTTGTAACCTTGCTTGGAAATGAGCAGCGGCATGGTACTGTTGCCATATTGACGGCGATACATGCCGCGCCACTGGTCTACCATTCCCAGAAACCAGGTGTAAAACCAGTCTTCCCAATGAGGATTGTTGGTGGGTACGGTTCGTGCCAGGGCACGGATGCGGTCCTTGCCGTCCCATTTTCCCAGACAGTCATAGAGATAGGACTCTATTGGGCTGTAGTTTCTGATGCGGTCTGACTCTAGAAAATTCCTTACATCCTTGATGCTTACGTGGATGTCGGCTATCTGAACATCCAGCGTCATGCTTTTCTGCACACGGGCATCCACCGGTCTGAAATCGCCAACCCATGAATTGTTCGGACGGTATTCGGTATATTTCATCACGGTATTGTAACGGAACTGGTACCGGCTCTCCAGGTATCTGATCATCTGCAGAATTTCGGCACGGCCTTTTCTGCCTGAGACTGATTTCTCCGTCTTCCTGTCTTTGGAATGGGTATCGTAAGCGGTGCCCACTATCTGGCGGAGTTTCTCTTCTGTTACATGTCCCCAGTTGTTGCGGCGGATATGGATGAAAGCTTCTTCTTCGCTGAGGCCCATGTTGCAGAGCTTGATGGCGATGGCTGAGAAAACGGCAAGGAACTGGTCTTCATCGTTCTGCCATGAGATGTTGGGTTTTTTCATCTCTTCCTTCGTCTCTTCTGCTGCCTTACGGTAAAGGAACTCATAGTCATCGTATGTCTTCAAATCGTCTATATTTTTAGGGGCTAAGGCAACCTTCTTCATATTTGGGGAGATGCGCATCGCCACTGCCTTGCTGTTATAATAAGGAGAGGCATCCAGCGTAAGCATGAAGTTGGATGCCAATGATGGCTTTTCGGGTTTGATGGCAGCCTGTACCTGCGACTGGTAGAGTGTCTTTGCCTGTTCGTAGGCAGACTGGTAGAGTAAGTCGGCGTCGGCTTCTTTTGTCGGGATTTTTCCTTCTTCGTTGCAGATGCTTACGAGCACGATGAGGCTTCTGCCATCGGCTCCTTCGAAGGCAGCGAAGGTCATCGGCAGCAGACTGACCGTCTTCTTGACGGCATCTTTTTCCTGCTCTGACATGAGGTTGATGAAGTGGAGCATTACCAGTCCGTTTGATTTCTGGAAGACGAGATTGCCGCTTTCATCCTTGTTGAATTCTGCGGCTGGATAAACGTGCTGCCATTCCTTGATGCCTTTGTAGTACTGGTAGTCGGCCTCCATGAGCGGCACACTCATTCTGAAATTGGTGACACTCAGCTTGGCATCATCTTTAGCGATGCGCTCCAGAAACCGTTCTACGGTTTTCGAACTGACCATCAACTTGTTCTGCTTGTTGATTCTTGTAATAGTAAACTTCATATTTCTGCTAATTTGTTGATAGGGTGATACTTAGGATTGCCGATGGCTTTGCCCAAGGCGTTGGGCAAATGTGCCCGGCTACGCCGGTCATTCGTGACCATCGTGTCGGTCATCCGTGCTCAATTGAAGCAATAGTTCCATGAGTTGTAAACATCTCCTTTAGCGAAGTAGAGTCTGACTAAATCTGCTTGTGTCATAGGTTTTTGGAATTAAAATTGTATAAAAAGTGGTTTCACAGGAGTCGTAAGCTTCTAGGTGGAATCGGCAGGAATTTTTCCTGTTGGTTGCAAAAATACAAAAAAATGTTCGAAACCGCAAGCCTTTTTCTCCACTTTTTTAATGTTTTTCTGCGAAAACAATAAGTATTCCTCAGCTTTTTCGCTGAGAATCCCCCGTTTTTCGTCCGAGTGTGGCAATAGGTGGCAATAGGTGATAATAGAAAATGCCCTTGTTGCAACGCTTAAATATCTAAAAACCAATTGGTTAACTTGAAGTGTGGCAATAGTGGCATTAGTTTTAGAAAAACTTTCTCATACACAGGCTTTCCTCTTTTACTAATAAATGTTATATTCCCGCCATTCCTTTTCCAAATCATTTGTTTTCTCCCGAATTTACAGTACTTTTGCAGTAAGTATCTGATTAAAGATTAAAAGTGAAATTTAAAATAAGGTATAGATTATGCAATACAAGAATATCATATTTGATTTAGGTAATGTTCTGGTGAAGCTCAATCCGGAAGGATGCATCGGGGCTTTCAAGGCGATAGGAATGGGGGAACTGGCTAATCCGAATCCTCAGAGTGAGGGGATGAAGCTGATGAGTAAACTGGGTGTTGGAATGATTACCACCGAAGCATTCTGTGATGCAGCCCGTAAGTTGACAGAAGCTGATGTGACGAATGAAGAGATTATCGATGCTGCCAACAAGATGCTGGTGGAGATTCCTGATGAGAAAAAGGAGCGGCTCCTGCAGTTGAAGAAGGCTGGTTACCGCCTCTTCCTCTTGAGCAATACCATTGATATTCATTGGGATTATTGCGTGGAGCATCTCTTTCTTTATCAGAACCATGGGGTAGCGGATTATTTCGAGCACTGTTTCCTCTCTCAGCGAATGCATTTGGCAAAACCTGATGCCCGTATCTATGAAGAGGTAATCAGTCAGGCGAACATCAATCCCGATGAAACCCTCTTCATCGATGATCTGAAGGAAAACTGCGAGGCTGCCGAGAAGCTGGGCATCCATACCTTCCAGAACGTGAAGCTCGATGATTGGCTTTCACTTCGATTCTGACGGAAATGTCAGAATCGAAGCTTTTATTCGTTGAATAATTTTGTGTTAATTTGCATTTTTTCTGATGAATAATCGCAATAACTCCACACTTTTTCTGACGAATATCTGTAGAAGTCCACACTTTTTCTAACGAATAATCAACAAATTCCCACACTTTTTCTGACGAATAACTAAGGAAAAGGCTGATTTATTCTCTTTTTCCAATAAAATGTTATACCTTTGTGGACTCATAATAACTAACAAATAATATCAAAATGAATTTTTACAAGACATTAGGACTGAAAAACAGCCGTATTGACGTGGCTGATGCCTTGAGAGGATTGGCCGTAGCAGGTATTATTCTCTATCACTCTGTGGAGCATTTCAATATGTACGACGGAAGTATAGAGCATGCTTATACGCTGGGGTGTGATGATTGGATGGCAGATGTGCTGGCATTGCTGCTGTCGGGAAAGATGTATGGCATCTTTGCCCTGCTCTTCGGATTGAGCTTCTTTATTATGAATGATAACCAGCAGCAGCGGGGAAATTGCTTTTCTGGAAGATTCGCCTGGCGAATGTTCCTCCTGGCAATGCTCGGTATCGTGAACACCGCCTTCTTTGATGGCGACATCCTCTTCTCCTATGCCATCTATGGACTGGTTCTCATCCCATTGAGTTATCTTCCTACCAAATGGCTCTGGTGGGTGGTTGCCTTCCTCTTTATCCAACCGGTAGAAATCTACTCCCTCATTTCGGGATGGCAGGTTGATACATCGGCATTGAGTGAGGTGTATGGAAATATGTATCATGGTCATCAGCACGGCACCTTCCTGGAGAATGCCTACAGTAACCTGCGATACGGACAGGTGGCTACCTATTACTGGTGCCTGATGAAGGGAAGACATACGCAGACCATCTGCCTCTTCATACTCGGAATGCTGGTGGGCAGAAAGCGTTGGTTCTATAATGAGAACAACAACCTGGCTTTGTGGAAGAAGGTGCTGGCGGTTTCCATCCTGGTATTGATTGTGGGTGGCATCGCTGATGTGCGCCACATGGAAACATGGAACAATTGGCTTTATCCTATCTACAACTTCTTCATCCTCTCGTTTGTAGTATCAGGATTCGTTTTGTTGTGGTACGGAAAGGAATGGTTCAGAAAGGGATTGTCGTTCCTGCGCCAGTTTGGCAAGATGAGTCTGACCAACTATTTCCTCCAGTCTATCATCGGTTGCGGACTGTTTGCCTATTATGGTTTCAATCTCCAGACAAAGCTTGGCATCACCTACGCCTTTTTTGTGGGTATTGCCATGGTGGTAGTACAATACCTCTTCTCCAACCTCTGGCTCAAGTATCACTCCCATGGTCCTTTCGAGGGAATATGGAAGAAACTGACCTGGATTAAGTTCTAAAACTTTAAGATTTTGAGATAAAAAAAGGTGTGTCATAAATCCATGACACACCTTTTTTATCTCTTATTGATCCTTTCTGAATATTTTATCCACGACAATGGCGATGGCGCCATCGCCGGTTCCATGTCACACTCCTTGCACTGGCGGGGAAGAGAACTGTGTTCCTGATGCCCACATCTATGAGGAGGTAATCAGGCTGGCGAATATCAATCCCGATGAAACCCTCTTCATCGATGATCTGAAGGAAAACTGTGAGGCTGCCGAGAAACTGGGCATCCATACCTTTCAGAACGTGAAGTTCGATGATTGGCTTTCACTTCGATTCTGACTTCTTATCATCTGACAGGAAGCCCTATCTTGTTACACACATAATAAAGCGAGAAAAATGATATATATAAATTATTGCCACAAAAATAACATATCCGATAGCAAAATGTCATTTTCAAGGCTAAAAACAAGTGGTTGACCCATATCAAGAAAAACATATTGCAATGATATTTCTCGGCAAAAGATACCGTTATTCGATAAAAAAGTGTTAACTTTGCACTCGGATTTAAGGAATAACAAATAATAAATTTTAAAAAGGTTAATAATTATGATGACTATTTTTACAATGGCTTTTGCCGCAGTTATGTTTTCAGGTATGGTTCTTTGCATGGGCATGTTCTTGAAACACGTAGTAAACTCAATTCCAGAAATGGCTAACATGAGCCATTCTGTTAGCTTGAGCAAGTAAGAATAGAACATACGATATACATAATATATATATGTGAATCACTTTAGAAATAGAGAGAGATTTATATAAAGATGAGGGTGTGTCATAAGTCTGTGACACACCCTCTTTTATTTTTTATTTATCCTTTCTGAATATCTTATCCACGACTATAGCAATGGCGCCATCGCCCGTTACATTGCAGGCGGTACCGAAACTGTCCATCGCAATATAGAGGGCTATCATAAGTGCTTGCATATCAGCATTGAAACCTAAAACTGAGGCTAGCGGACCTAGCGCTGCCATGACGGCTCCTCCCGGAACTCCAGGAGCTGCTACCATGCAGATGGCGAGCACGAAGATGAAGTTGAGAAAGAGGGGGAGATTGCAAGGCATACCATTGATGAGACAGATGGTGAGCGCACAACAGGTAATCTTCATCATTGATCCCGAGAGATGGATGGTGGCACAGAGCGGAATGGTGAATCCGGCAATGCCATCGGTGACGCCGTTTTTCAAGGTCTGCTTCAGAGTTACCGGAATGGTGGCTGCTGATGATGATGTGCCAAGTGCCGTGAAGTAGGCTGGCAACATGTTGAGCAACAGCTTAAAAGGATTCTTGTGGGACAAGCCGCCAGCCAACAGATATTCGTAAAGTAAGATGACGATATGAAGTACGAGAATCACGAGGATAATCTGTGCGAAGACAAGCAGAATGTGGTAGGCTTCGCCGGAGAAAGTCATGCCCAGAAAGATGCCGAAGATATAAAGGGGCAGTAGGGGAATGATGACTTTGGCAATGACACCTGATACGATTTCCTTGAATTCCTGAAAAACGTTCTGCATGGTGCGGCTGCCTTTGTGGGCAATGCCCAATCCAGCTATGAACGAGAACACAAGTGCACTCATCACATCAACCATGGCTGGTATCTTGATTTCGAAGAAGGGTTTGAGTTCTTCAGCCTTATCTACTGCCACATGGGCAGAATTGGCAATCATGTGTGGAAAGAGAGCCGAACCGGTGCCATAGGCTAGCAGACCCGCCAGGATGGTGTCGGCAAAGGCGATGCCCACAGTGGCAAGGAGGAGTTTTCCGGCTCCGTGACCGATGTCGGCAATGGCTGGTGTTACAAGACCGATGATGATGAGCGGTATCATAAAGCCCAGAAACTGGCTGAAGATGCCGTTGAAGGTGAGAAACGCTCTGACGGCCGCTTCATTGAAGAAATTGCCGAAGATTACACCCAACAGGATGGCAATGATGATTCTTGCCAATAGTGGCATTTTGATTCTTTTCATATTCGTAAAATTGCTTTTTGCCTGCAAAGGTACGATATTTCTGACTTTTTTCCAAGTATTTTGCTGTTTTTTTAGAATCTGTCATGCTCACTATAAAACTTTCATGATGTTCGAAGGTGGGCGCTGCGCCATGAGTTCCTGCTTCATATAATCCATGTAGGGCGCTACATGCTGATAATAATGGTAATAACCCGGACAGAGATAGTTGAGACCGGAATCGCCATACTTATCTTTCATGAAGCGGTTCTTTGGGCATTCTCCATGACAGGCAAACTCCATGTCACACTCCTTGCACTGGCGGGGAAGAGTACTGTGTTTCAGACGGCTGAACTCCTGCTGCTGCTCACCATAAAGCATGTCGATGAGCGAATGGTCACGGATATTGCCCAACTTATACTCCGGAAAAACAAAGTGGTCGCAGGAATAAACATCGCCATTGTGCTCCATCACTCCCGCATGACCGCATTCCTTGGAATAAGCACAGATGCCGGGAGAAACACCCATCCAGTTTGCCAGCGTGCAGTCGAAAATCTCAACGAAGATTTTGCCCACATCCTTCCGAACCCATTCATCGAAAATTGCACTGAGAAAGTAGCCCCACTGCTCCGGCGTAACTGATGCCTCGCTCAGCGGAATCTCATTCTTGTCGGCAAGACTTGCCAGGGTACGGCCATCCTCATGTCGGGTCTGTCGCTCAACGATAGGTGTGAACTGCAGAAACTGACAGCCGTTTTCCTTGAAGAAACGGTAGAACTCCAGTGGATGATTGACATTATAGGCATTTACCACCGCCATCGCATTCCATTCTACCCCGTGTTTCTTCAGCAGTTTGATGCCCTGCATCACTTTCTGCCACGATGGTTTTCCCGCAGCCGTCAGCCGGTAATGGTCATGATAAGGCTGCGGACCATCGATAGAGATGCCTACGAGCCAATGATTTTGGGCAAAAAACTCGCACCATTCATCGGTCAGCAATGTGCCGTTGGTCTGAATTACGTTGTCGATGCGCCTGCCTCCAGCATACTTCTGCTGTAGGGATAAAGCCTTGCGGTAGAAGTCGATGGAGCGCAGCAGAGGCTCGCCACCATGCCAGGTGAAGAGCACCTGGTTCATGGTTTGCGCCTCAATATATTCTCGGGTAAACTGTTCCAGCATCTCATCGCTCATCAGATGTCGCTGAGCAGTGGGATAGAGCTTGTTCTTCTCCAGATAATAACAGTATTTGCATGCCAGGTTGCAATGGGCACCCGCAGGCTTCAGCATTACATAGAGTGGCTTGGCAAAGGGATTTGCTATGTTGTCGTTCATCATTTTTTCTTGAATCTAGTTGTAATCTCTATCTCTCTGTAACCGGGAGAGAAAATCAGATCTTTGGCAGCGTAATTTCGAAATCCTTGCTGTCTCGATGCTCCTTTCTGATGGCAGCCAGGAGTTCGGCAAGAATCTTAGGATGTTCTGCCGCCACATTATGGTCTTCGTGGATATCGGAAGCCAGATTATAGAGCCGCGGCTCGCCTTTTACTACCACCAGTTTCCAGTCGCCCTTTCTCACGCCAATCTGGTCGGTTTCGTGAAATTCCCAGTACAGGTAATCGTGATGTTTCTGCTCTGCATCCTTGCCCAGAAGGGTAGGAGCGATAGAGATTCCGTCGAAACCATCACCAGCCAACTTTCTGTTGGTATAACGCTTGGCAAAGTTTCTGATGCCAGCCAAATCGCAGAAAGTAGGCAGCAGGTCGTAAAAGGCAAACTGGGTATCGTTCACCGCTCCTGCCTTGATATGCTCAGGCCACCAGGCGATAAACGGTATGCGGATGCCGCCTTCGTAGCACTGGCGCTTCAGACCTTTCAACTTACCGTCGCGACCGAAGAACTCCGGGTCGGCACCACCTTCTTCATGCGGCCCGTTATCTGAAGTAAAGATGACAACGGTATTCCTGTCGAGTCCCTTCTCCTTCAGCTTGGCGAAGATTTCGCCCACATACTGGTCTAGTCGGGTAATCATTCCGGCAAACTGTGCATGGGTATGAACCGCAGCGTTGTATCTCGAATCTTCCCATCCGCCCCAGGTTTTATCGGTAAAGAACTGTTTTTGGTAATTTTCTAGAATAGAGTCTTCCGGCTGGGCAAGTTCGGCATGCGGCAGGGTATAGGTAAGGAATCCTACGAAAGGATGTTCTTTATCCTGTCTGTCTATCCATTCCAGTGCCTTGTCGTGGATGATGCGGGCAGAATACTGTTTGCGCTTGAAATAATCCTTGCCGAACATCGGATGCTGGATGTTCTGTTCCATTACCTCTCTTACCACCGCTGTATCTCCCATTGCACGACTGTAGCGGTTCAGGAAGTTAGGATAATAGAGATGAGCCTGAAACTGGCAGATATAGCCATAGAATTCGTCCACGCCACGCTTGTCGGGAGTAGAAACCGAACCCTCATATCCGCCAGCCCATTTCCCGAATACACCGGTTCTGTATCCTTTGTCCTTCATGATTTCGGGCAGAATCTTATGCTGCGGGTCGTAAGGTTCCTGTCCTACGACAGAATACTCCTCGTTGTTGCCATATTTTACCATTGGTACACCTCTCCAGTATTCCTTGTTTCCACGTACATGTGTATGTCCAGTATGCTGACCAGTCATGAGGGTAGCTCTCGACGGAGCCGAGACGGGAGAACCGGCATAAGCCTGGGTGAATCTCATTCCCTCCTGTGCCATCCGGTCGATATTAGGCGTGTGGATATAAGGTTGGCCGTAGCAAGCCAGATCGCCATATCCCATGTCGTCACACAGTATGAAGAGAATGTTGGGCGGGGTGTTCTGTTTTGCACAGAGTAGGGTAGGAAGACACGCCAAACCTACCCCTGTAAGCCATATTGTCTTGTTCATATCAATATTATTTTGTTCGGTTCCTTTACTCATCTACCTTCAGATTTCTGCGATAGGTAGCGAGGAGTTTCTTCATTTCCTTTTCTACCTTCTGCATGCCAGGCTTGCCGTAGAGGTTGTGCAGCTCGTTCGGATCAACCTGGATATCATACAACTCGTAGTAGTCAATATCGGCATCATTGGTGATGTAGTTGATGGATTTGAGATATTCGAAACACCAGTTTTCTGAAGTTCCCGGTTGGCACTGATACTTGTTTTCTGGAACGGCTCTTTCGCCACCCTTGCCGTAGAAATGAATCAGTTTGTAGCGCTCGGTTCTCACACCATCGTGCTTGCGTACCAGATGATAATTAGGGTAGTCATAATAATGGTAATACAGACTCTTACGCCATTTTCTTACAGGCTGTCCGGCAAACAATGGTTGGAGCGAAGTGCCCGGCATATAGGCAGGCTTCTTCAAGCCCGCCAGGTCGAGGAAGGTAGGAGCAAAGTCGATGTTCTGTACCATCTGGTTGCACTCGCTCTTAGGCTGGATATGCTTAGGATAGCTGATGATGAGCGGTGTATGGAATGATTCCTCATACATGAAACGCTTGTCAAACCAGCCGTGTTCGCCCATGTAGAATCCCTGGTCGGAGGTGTATACGATGATGGTATTATCCGTGAGATGATGCTCATCGAGATAAGTCAGGAGTCGGCCTACACTCTCATCCACCGAAGCAATCACTGCCATATAGTCGCGGATATAGTTCTGGTATTTCCATTCTACCAGTTCCTTACCCGTGAGATTCTTGCTCAGGAATTCTCTGTTTCTCGGCATGTAATAGGCATCAATAGCCTCGCGCTGCTGCGGTGTCATGCGGTTCATCTCCCCCATGAGTCCGGCATACGAGTCTCTGCCTTCCGGTGTAGAAGGGTCGTACATTTCGGGCACTTTCAGGTCGCGTACCATTTCCATATATTCACCGATAGTCATCTTCTGGGTGGATGCAGCCGAGCCTCGGGTCGCATAGTCGTCCCAGAAGGTTTCAGGTAGCGGGAAGTTTACTTTGCCGTATTTCCCAACATACTTGGTGCTAGGCATCCACAGACGGTGGGGTGCCTTATGATGAACCAGCAGACAGAATGGCTTGTTTCTGTCTCTTTGGTCGAGGTATTCGATGGCATGGTCTGTGATGAGGTCGGTGGCATATCCCATTTCCTGCTTGTATTCTCCGTAATGGTCTGTTGATGCGAAGGTCGGGTTGTAATATTGTCCCTGGTCGTTGAGGATGTGATAGAAATCGAAGCCTTTAGGGCGGCATGACATGTGCCATTTTCCCACTACTGCCGTCTCATAGCCTGCCTTCTGCAGCATTTCTGAGAAGAAGGTTTTGGTGGAATCGATGCCCTCTGCCAGCATGCGCTGTCCGTTCTGATGACTGTAGAGACCGGTCATCAGACAGGCACGGCTTGGTGTAGAAAGCGAGTTTTCAACGAAAGCCTCGTTGAATTTCATTCCCCTTTCTGCAAGTCGGTCGATATTTGGGGTAGGCGCCAGTTGGGAGATGGCACTGCCGTAGGCGCTGATAGCCTGTATGGCGTGGTCATCGCACATGATATACAGGATGTTTGGTTTTTCGCCTGTATTCTGGGCGAAGAGAGATAGCGGCAAGGCTTGAAGGGCAGCCATCGCCAGCAAAGATCGGTTGAAAGATAGATAATTATTAGCCATAATGTTTAAAATATTTATCAAAACAACAAAAAGAGGGATGCCAACTCACTTGGCATTCCCTCTTGATGTTTTAACATGAGTCATACTACCTGAAAAGTAGACAAGTCATGTGACTAGCTTATGAATTGATTACTTAAAAAGTTTACCTCTTCAAGTTTGGGTTCTTCTCAACCTCAGTTGTTGGATAAGGGCAGTAAATACTATTCTCACCCTGCCAAGTGCTATTCTTAACAGACACACTTTCCTTAACCTTAACTTCATTGCCCTTAGCATCCTTTGCAACAACGATAGGAGCATTAGCAACGCGGTAGTCGAAGTTTTTCTTGAGTTCGTCCATACGGAGCTCGTCTGCACGGCGGGTAACCATCTGTGTCCACTGACCGGCAACCTCCCAACCATGCTCAATGTAGCAAGCATCAGCAAGCTGATCAGCACTCATAGCGTCAATCTTAACAGTTGTACCATCGCTAAGAGTTACGTTCTCGTAGTCTGTAACGGCACGTTTACGAACCTGCTTTAAGTACTTCTTTGCATCTGTCAAGTCCATACCTGCACGGGCTGCACTCTCAGCATACCAAAGTAAAACCTCAGAATAGCGGATCAGACGGTGACGGCGTCCGTTAGTCATGTTGGTATAGTTAGGCTTCGTATAGTCGTAAGGCTGCTTGAGCTCTACATTAGAATCAGAAGGGTCGCAATTGGTCGTGTAGATAGAGAACATAGGGTGGTTAGCTTCTACGAAAGGCTTGCCCTTGAAGAATTTATGTTTTTCGTAAATACCATTTTCCTTTCTGATAGTTCTGTCACCTTCCTTCATGTCACCGGCAGCTATCTTGCCAGACTCTTCCTTGATAGTTGCGTCAAGTTTCTTAATCTGTTCCTCTAATTTCTTGGAATCTTTTTCCATTTCGATAGCTTCCCAAACATCTTCTGGAGAGATCTCCCACCAATAAACCGACTTGTAAATCTCAGTACCTTTTTGGAAAGTTACCTTTGGTGCATAGATAGCATCCTTACGAGGACCTTCTGGGAATTTTGTCCAGAATTTGATTTCACCCCAAGAGTCACCCCAGCCGCCGTCACCGAGACCTTCGAAACGGTTGCATGATGTCAACTCAGAATCATGATCCCAAGAACCGTTTGCCCAGTTGTTGTCAATACCAACAAGAGTTTCCTTGTTGTAGTTGTGGGCAATAGAATATACATGGCTCCAGTTATCATCGAGATAGAAACCATATGTGCTGTTGTTATCGATTACAGCCTTAGCTTTTTCTGCAGCAAGTTGGTAATAGGCTCTGCCTTTATTGAGAGGGTAACCTGCCATTGCCATATATACAGCAGAAAGGGTAGCTTGTGTAGCCTGCTTTGTAACCCATGCATCAATACCATCGTGATTACGTGGTGCTGATTCGTATTTGATAGGTAGCAACTTTTCTGCTTCCTCCAAATCCTTTGCAATCTGATCATATACTTGCTCTACGCTTGAAAGTCCGCAGTCCTGAACTGAAAGACTAGTGGATGTAATCAATGGTAAAGGGCCAAAGACACGAACGAGATAGAAGTAGCCGTAAGCACGCCAATAAAGCGCATTACCACGGGCGATGTTCTTCTCTACTTCTGATGTAGGGGTTTTGTCTGCACCTTCAAGAACGAAGTTACATGCCTTGATAAGACCATAGTGCTGATTCCAAGCATCTGTAACACCCTTGTTGGCACCATCAGAACTGAAACCATCGAGGGCTGCTACTGCCTGCTTGTTTGAACCTGGATTGGCGGTCATATCGTCACCCTGCCACTGTGGGTACATAGGGTTGGTCCAACTCTGTGTCTGGTTCAGTTTCTCGTATATGGTGTTGATACTATTGTCAAGGTCAGCCTGGCAGGTGAAGTAGTTGTCTGGAGCCATCTGGCCTTTAGGATCTTCATCAAGAAATCCGCTGCATGAAGTGGTTGCTGCAAGCAATGACGCTGCAAGAAAACAGCCTAAATATATCTTTGTTTTCATATTTTATTCAATATTTTGGTTATTAGAATACTTTATTTTATCATACAAGCTCCGATTAGAAGTTCATACGAACACCAAAGGTGAAAGTACGTGGGTTAGGATAAACACCCATATCAATACCATTGTTGTTATCGACGTTCTTGTCGCTGAATGAAGCTCCAGCTGGATCCATACCCTTATAGCTTGTGATGGTGAAGAGGTTCTGGCAAGAAAGTGTCAGGCGAAGGTCTGCAAACTTAAGCACTGAACGTGGGAAAGTATAACCAATGCTGATATTCTCGCAGCGGAAGTAGTTAGCATTCTCAAGCCACTTGTCTGAATTGCCATAGGTTTTGTTCTCTGCACCGATTGTTGGCATTGTAACACCTACATTATCGAAGTAATCCTTATCGGTAACGAACATGGAAGCACCAACCTCGGCGTTCATTACGTAGCGAACGATATTCAGGCGCTTTGCACCAAAGGCTGCGTTGCAGAACATGTTGAAGTCCCAGTTCTTGTAGGTTACCGTATTGTTCCAACCGAATGTGAAGTCAGGATTTGAGTGACCGAGAATGAAACGGTCGGTACTTGCATCAGGATCAGTTGTAATTGTACCATTGCTCTTGTAATATGTATCTACCCACTGGCCCTTGTCGTTCTTCTGCAAACCTGCCCACTTGAAACCGTAGAATGTACCAATAGCTTCACCTTCCTGGATGATAGTACATGGGTCAACGGTACCTGGTGCAGGTTTCTCACCATAGAGGCGTGGAGTCTGTGCAGATAGCTTTGTTACCTCATTCTTCAGGTAGCTGGCATTGAGGCTAGAACTCCACTGCAAGTCCTTGGTCTGGATAATCTGGGCATTAATATTGATATCAAAACCCTTGTTGCTTACTTCACCTGCGTTGGTCCAGTATGTAACTCCACCAAGGTATCCTGTAGAAGACTGCTGGAGGAGAGCATCTGTAGTCTTCTTTGAGAAGTAGTCGATACCTACGCTCAAACGGTTGCCGAGGAATCCGAGATCAATACCGAAATCAAGCTGTTTAACCTTCTCCCATGTTAAGTCTGGGGTAGCAATGCCGCCTGCCCAGTAACCAGTATAGTTGGTGTTAGTACCATAGTTGAAAGAAGTTGCTTTAAGACTTGCCAATGTTGAGTAAGGAGTAATGTTCTGATTACCGATAATACCCCAGCTGGCGCGGATCTTCATATATTCTACTGCATTTCTGATAGGTTTCCAGAACTTTTCGTTAGAAACGGTCCAAGCACCTGCAATTGATGGGAAGTACCCCCACTTCTTGTTGGTGAAACGGCTGGAACCATCGGCACGGAATGTACCGGTCAGCATGTAGCGGTCGGCATAGTTGTAAATGACGCGGGCTACTCCAGAGAGCATGGTCCACTTACTGTAGCCATTGTCTGCATCACGGTTTGATGCATTCTTTACATTCCAGTAACCAAGAACTTCCTGTGCTACATTCTTACCTTCGATATTCATGGTGCGGGTTTCGTTACGAGTAGCCTCCCAAACTCCCGTTGCTGTCAGATTGTGCTCGCCCCATTTGCCCATGTAGGTCAAATTATTGGTACTTTGGAGAGCTATCACCTGTGCATTATTGTTGCTCATGTTGGTGCTACCTAATACCTTGGCTGATGACATATCATACCATTTGTAGTCGTTATAATCGACACCATTTGTAGTGGTGAATGTCAAACCTGGAAGAATGTTGAATTTCAAATCAACGTGTCCTGTAACCATATTGCGCTGGCGGTCGTTCTGATTCTGGTGAATCACACCATATGGGTTTTCCTGTATACAGTTGTATGGATCCTTATTGTAGTTACCTGCTGCAGTATACATTTCCATGGTAGGAGAGTAATTCAAACCTATCCAAATAGGGTTAGACTGATTCTGACCGAAACCTACACCGCTATTCTCTGTGCGAGCTAAGTTTGCATCAGCTGTTAATTCCAACCAATCGAAAAGTTTATTATGAATGTTCAGTTTTACTGCGTAACGTCTTGACTTGGTATCTCTTACAACACCTTCCTGATCCATATAGTTGGCAGAAAAGTAGGTCTGAGTCTGTTCGTTACCCTTAGAAACAGCTATCTTATAGTTCTGAGTAATACCGGTATGGAGCAACTGGTCCATCCAGTCGATGCCGGGATTAGCACCACTGATATAGTCTGCAAGTGCATCAGAGTCTGCACCCTTATATTGAACCAAAGCATTTGCATAGTCCTTGGTGCTCATCACTTTTGGTACATTATATGCATTAGAAAAACCGAAACTTGCATCGAATGTTACCTGTGTTGCGCCTGCCTTACCTGTCTTGGTCTGTACCATGACAACACCATTGGCACCGCGGGCACCATAGATGGCTGTAGAAGAAGCGTCCTTCAATACCTGGATGCTCTGGATATCTTCAGGGCTGATACCCTCAAGACCTGTCTCGCGAACGATACCATCTACTACGTAGAGAGGGTCGTTGCTCTTGTTTACGGAACTGGCACCACGTACACGAATCTTCATGGCTCCACCAGGAACACCGCTTGACATTACCTGCACACCAGACATACGTCCGTTGAGGGCATCCTCAACACGTGCAACAGGCTGGTCCTTGAAACTCTTGCTGTCCAAAACTGCCACAGAACCAGCCAAGTCAGCCTTCTTTACTGTACCGTAACCGATGACTACGGTCTCTTCAAGCATGTTGGCATCATCCTGCAAAGTGATGTTGAGCGGACTACCGCTCCATGTGAGGGTCTGTGATTTGTAACCCACATAAGTGATGGTAAGTTTGGCACCCTTTTCGATGTTGCTGAGGGTGAAGTTACCATCTAGGTCAGTTACGGTTCCACCGGTCTTACCTTCGATTCTGATGGTTGCGCCGATGATAGGTTCTCCGGTAGCGTCTTTAACAGTACCTGTACATGAGTTTTGCTGCTGGGTAGCTGTAGCAATGGTAGAATTGCTTTGAGCAGCCAATGCAGAAACAGTGCAAAGAGGTGACATCGCACCTAAAAGCGCTGCAAAATACAAATTTGCTCTTTTGTTCATAGGGCTATTATTTATTGTTAGTTAAAAATTTTTTCGTACTTCTTTCTAGTTATTAGAATGCTGAAACAGAGTTTATACAAGGGCATCCCTTTGTATCGTCGATTACGATGCGGATGCCACTTGTAGTAATCTTATCGAAGCGAAGTATTCGCTTGTAGCCGATAGTGGTAGTCTCTTCCTTAGGGTCGAGCTTTACCCAGTTTTTGCCTTGTCGGTAATAGATTGAGAAGGCTTTTACGCGCTGCCCCAGAGGTATGTATTCCTGGAGCATGAGGCGTGTGATAGATTTTGGTTTTCCGAGTTGAAACTCGATATAGGCATCTTTTTTCTTTTTAGAAGCCCAGAAGGTGTCATACTGGCCGTCTGTGGTATTCTTGCCAATGTGCTTGCCTTGCTGGCTGTCTACTTTAGGTGTGATGCCTTTCAGTAGATTGACAGATAATTCTTGTCGGATTTTCCTGTGGAAGTTTACTGCATTTGCAGAGTCGATAGGGTGGATGAGTCCATCCTTGTCTACCGGGAAGTTGAGTAACATGGTAGCGTTGTGTCCTACACTCTTGTAGTAGAGATCGCACAGGTCTTCAACGGTTTTTACCTTACTGTCTTCTTTCTCATGGTAGAACCATCCCGGGCGGATAGAAACATCGCACTCAGCTGGTGTCCACTGGTCGCCGTCTTCCCATCCAAACTGCAACTGTTTGTAGTCTTTGAAGCCTGGATAGACGGTGTTGGATGGTATTGTAGACCAGCAGGTCTCGCCTGCAAATCCATTTTCATTTCCTACCCATCGGCATCCCGGTCCGCCATCACCGAAAAGAATGGCATTGGGTTGTAAACTGTCAACTATTTCGAAAATTCTAGGGAAATTGTAGTAGTTCCTTCTGTCGATGGTTCTGCTTTCTTCGGCACCGCCGTACCAGCCGTCTCCTCCGTTGGCTCCGTCAAACCATACTTCGAAAAGTTCGCCGTAGTTGCTCAAAAGTTCCTTGAGCTGGCGCTGGTAGAGCTTCAGGTAGTAGGGAGAACCGTAGCTTGCCTGGTGTCTGTCCCAAGGCGAGAGGTAAACTCCGAATTTCAAACCGTATTTCTTGCATGCTAGGGAGAGTTCTCCTACCACATCACCTTCACCATTCTTATAAGGTGTGTTGCGGATGCAGTAATCTGTGGTGCGTGTAGGCCAGAGGCAGAAGCCGTCGTGATGTTTTGCTGTAATGATGACTCCTTTCATGCCCGCTGCAACCAGGGTTCTTGCCCATTGTTCGCAATCCAGTTTCTTTGGATTGAAGGTCTTTACATCCGAATTTCCGTATCCCCATTCCTTATCATTGAAGGTGTTGAGGCCGAAATGGATAAAAGCATAGGTTTCCAGTTTCTGCCATGCCACCTGCTTGGCGGTTGGCACAGGTTGGATGGGGGCTACCTGGCTGTAGTTGCGCTGGGCGGCAGCTGTTATGGTTGCCAGCCCCAGGCATAGTGCAAAAAGAAGAGACTTCTTCATACTTAAAATTGGTTTTGTATTGGTTGTTTAAAATCCTTATTTGTTGATGTTCTCATTCAGAAGCCGGTATCTTGCCATCAGACAGGCTCCCGTGATTCCTGCAAGACCTTTCAGACTTGAGGTAACGATTTTAGAATCCTCATTCATGATGTTGAGGCAATTTCTATCATGTGCTTGGTTTCATGAAAATTTGAGAGAATTGTAGAAAGA
>OGMO01000340.1_pt1 | contig 46750 bp, 43 predicted proteins | sample 1573241 | NCBI WGS metagenome assembly OGMO01 (sample SAMEA2581896, study PRJEB24529) | metagenome | biome: Human gut stool | place: China | collected 2011 | reverse complement strand
ATGAAAATGTAATTAATAACGATAAAAAGCTGTTTGGTGAAGATGTACAGTCGTTTGTGTATACACATATTCCGTTAATGGAATACAATGACGCATGGAATGGTTTTCAGGCAGGAGATACAAGAGCAGAATACATTCTTGGAACTAAAAGAGAAGATGTGTGTTGTTCTTCCTTTAGGGGAAAGTTAGGAACATCAATGTCTAATCTTAAAAGTACACAAGCAATATTTTGTGGCCATGACCATTTGAATGATTATATGATAAAGTACTGTGGTGTAATATACGCCTACAGTAAGTCAATTGACTATTCCGCCTATGTAGATATTGAATATAAGACAGAACAGCGTGGCGCAACAATGCTTACACTTAATTATGATGGAGTTGACTATGATATCACTTCTATAAAATTAACAGATATACAAAACACCTCTAATAGTTATAGTAATGATATTAAACCAACTAATACAATTAGTACAAATGGCTTGAAGTTAGATAGTGATGGAATATGGCGATATTATGTTAATGGTATTTTAGACAGCACTTATACAGGAATGGCTCTAAATGAGTATGGCTGGTGGTATGTAACAGATGGTGTTATAGACTTTAGTTATACGGGAATGGCTCTTAATGAGTACGGCTGGTGGTATATGACAAATGGTGTAGTAGACTTTGATTATACAGGAATGGCAGAAAATGAATACGGCTGGTGGTATTTTAACAACGGACAGATTGATTTTGGCTATAACGGTTTTGCCGCAAATGAATATGGTACATGGCTGTTTACAAACGGTATTTTAAATACGGGATTTACCGGTATGACATTAAATGGTGGTACATGGGTATATGTTACAGATGGATATATCAGTGACACTTATACCGGAATGGCATTAAATGAATATGGCTGGTGGTACTTTAACAATGGCACACTGGATTTTAACTATACCGGAATGGCTTTAAATGAGTACGGCTGGTGGTATTTTAAGAATGGACAGCTGGATTTAGGATTTACCGGTATTGGCAGTAATGAATACGGTGACTGGTTCTTTAAGGACGGGAGAATCGCTTTTGAGTACACAGGAAGCTATAATGATGGCGGACAATGGTATATGGTAAATAGCGGTTTTGCCAGTAAAATATAATAAAATCATGGGAATGGAGCAGAAATCCAATATGGAACTGCTCCATTTTTAAAAAAATTGGCGCTCCGGTATTGACATTACTAATAATAGGTGCTATAGTACAGATAGAACAAAAGAGGAAGCAAAGTAAGTTGAAAACAGCAGATGTTTTACAATTAAAGGCTGATACAGTTTCATATGAAGCTGCTCAACATAAATGAATGAATATGAAAGGAAGCGATTGTTATGGATAAGAATCCAAAACATCCATTAAAAAAGAAGAAAGTTGTACAGAAGGTGAATGCAACTGCAAACCATATGGAAGGTGAGCAGGAAGTTTCATCAAAGCATAAAAAACACACATATTAGTTGAGTGAAAAATCCCACAGGCTACGAAATGACGACCTGTGGGATTTTCTTTGTTAAATTCAGACTGGTACAGAGTCTTGCGCTGATGGCAATTGTTGTATTCAATGCGTCCGGCGTAAAAGAAGTATTGTTACAGTTATTCAATAAGATTATTGAAACGTAAAATCGGTATTGCTATTGTACGGACATTTGCATATAATAAAGATAGATGGAAACACTACTCACGAAAGGAGATGCTTTATATGGCTGCAAAATCAGCAAATTTATATGCAAGGATTGAACCGGATGTCAAAGAAAAAGCTGAAAGTATCCTGTCTACACTTGGTATCCCTGCTTCCAGTGCTATTAATATGTTTTATAAACAGATTATCTTACAGAGAGGACTTCCGTTTGAAGTAAAAATACCATCTGCCAGACCTGTTGACATCGGCACATTATCAGAAGCAGAGTTCAATGAAGAATTGGAGAAAGGATATGCGGATATGCAGGCTGGACGGACAAAAAATGCGAAGAAAGCTTTTGCGGACATTCGCAAGGATTATGGCTTATGATGTATGAAGTAGAAGTATCCGAACAGGCTGACAGTGATTTGAGAGGGATTTTTGAATATATTTGCTTTTGAATTACAATCGCCGGAAAATGCAAGCGGACAACTTGATCGTCTGGAAGAACAGATATTAAGTCTGGATACGATGCCGGATCGTTATCGAAAATATGAAAAAGAACCGTGGAAAAGCCGTGGACTTTGTGTATTACCAGTAGATAATTATGTAGTACTTTATATTCCGGACAGCGATAAAAAAGTTGTAACAATACTTAAAGTAATGTATGCCGGACGGGACATAGACAATCAGTTAAATTTCTACACAAAGCAATAAAGGATATGATTTAAAGCAGTTTTTCATTTATGATTGACTGCTTTTTTCATACACAAAAGAGATTAAAATTGTTATCAAAGATATCTGCTCACATTATGCGACATACCAATAATATCATTGGGGGTACAGGATAATATATCACACAGCGTTTCCAATGTTGCGGTTGTGATGTTCTTATTGTGCTTTAAATTGAAATGTTATATTGTTAAAATAAAGATAATACATAAACTGGGTATTCAAATCGCAAAAAAAATTTTTAAAAAATATAAAACTTTTTCCAGACCCTGCGTGTCTGATATATAGATAACTCAATAAGACGTTGAAAAAAAGGAGTGCACTTATGAAAAAAGAAGAAATTACAACACTTGTACAGAAAATAAGTGAATAATCTGCGCCCAAATGAGCCGCCTGTCCGTTGCAAGTGAGCCACGATTCCATTTTGCCGTGAGCTATCATTCCGGTCACAATGAGCCACTTGTTTTATAATAGAATGGTATGCAGTAATTAGAGATTACGACACCACAGATTTTTATGGAAACGTATCCAATCACCATGAGATATTTACTAAAGCTAATGGTTGGCAATCAGTGGTACAACTCCCGCTTCTAAGACAGGAACGTATTTGGACGGTTAGCCGATAAGTGAAACGCAGGGATTTTCAAAAAATTAGCACTCACCTCTTGTTTTCATGATGTGAAATTTATCTAGTTGTATGGAGTGCCGTGAATGCCCATTTTGACTGGGATTGCGGGATTTTAAGATTTCATCTGATTTTATTAAAAATCGACAAAAATCAAAAAAATGGTGTCAAAATTGGTGTCAAATTACACATAAAGGGTTGATGTTTTTATAAAAAGGGATATACTTAATATGTAAGGAAAGTAAGGAATACATTACTGTTGAAAGGAGTTTTTATATGGAATTAGCAAAAGTTACATCAAAAGGTCAGGTTACTATACCTATAGAAATTCGTAAAAAATTGGGAATTAAAAATGGAGATAAGGTACTGTTTATTGAAGAATCCGGCAGAATCTATATAATGAACTCTTCCATGGACGCTCTTCGTGAAGCACAGCAAGAATTTGCGGGAGAAGCAGAAAGACTTGGGTTAAAAAATGATGAAGATGTTATGGATATGATAAAGGAGTTTCGGGAAGAAAGTGTGGTGAAGTAAATGAGAATTATGCTTGATACAAATGTATTAATATCCGCATTACTGTTTCCCGGTGCAAAGATGAATGCAATGATGAATTGCATATTTACACAGCATGAACTTGTGTTATCATCTTATGTTGTGAATGAGTTAAAGAGTGTTATAAAAAGAAAATCCCAGAGGGGCAAGATAATATGCCCTTTGTTTTATATTCTTTTGACGGAATTACGATAGAATATTGGAACTTAGCATGATATAATAATAGAAAATTTTTAGGAAGAGGTGAGAACGATATGAAAATTATCCGAGATAACTACTCAGTACAGTTGATGTAAACTGTTGGCAGATTGTGCTGAGGTTAAAAGAAACTTGCTAGCAGTCGTTGACTGTACTGTCCTAATGCTTGAAATACAATCTATAAAGGAGTACAGTTATGCGTTATATAAAAGAAATATTAAAGAAAAACAGAATATGGGTATTAGTCTACATTGGGCTAGGTATATTTAATGCATTTATGGCTAATTACAAGGCTGACTATTTCCAAAAGGTCATTGATGGATTGGCTGATAGAACACTTGCATTTGCAGGAGTTGCAACATATGGTTTTATTTTGCTGGTAAATTATTGTATGAATTATTTGGATAATTATCCTGAAAAGAAATTGGAACATGGTATTTATCTGGATTTTAAGCTTTTGTCCTTTAGAAAAATAAGTACAATTGATTATACAGAATACCAGAAAATAGGTACAGGCAAACTTGTTCAAAGGATTGAGAATGGTTCAACAGCAGGAAGAAATGTATTATTCAATTTCTGGTTGCGTTTGATTCGTGACTTACTTCCTACCATTGGTTTTAGTATATACTTTATTTGGAAAATAGATGAAAAAGTCACTTATGTACTGTTTGTAGGCTATGCGTTTATTTTTATAATAACCAACATTCTATTAAAGTTTCTTTACAAAATAAAAGAAAAGATTTTGAATAGTGAAGAACTATTAAATCACTATTTGGTCAGAGGCTATATGGAAATGTTGGTATTTCGTATGAGTAAACAGTTCCCGAATGAAATAAAGAAGACTTGTAATGCAAAAGAGGATATTGTTTCGTCAAAAGTAAAAATGAATATGATTCATGAAGCATTCTTCACAATATTTGCACTACTTGTGGCAATGTTAGACATTGGTATTCTTTTTTATGCATGGAAAACGAAAAACCTTACAGTAGGTTCTGTGGTTGCACTAATTGCACTGATTGAAAATGCTTATACACCAATTGCCATTTTTAATGTACTTTATGTCCAATATAAATTGGACAAGGCGTCGTATAAGAGATTTGAGGGATTTTTAGGCTTAAAAGACGATATTCAATTAAGAAACGGTAACGCAATAAATACAAATGTTGGAAAAATTGCAATAAGAAATTTATCATTCCAATATGAGGAACGAAAAATTATTGATGGCTTGAGCCTGTCAATACAAAAGGGAGAAAAAATAGCTTTTGTAGGAGAAAGTGGTTCCGGAAAATCGACCTTGATTAAGATTTTATTAGGGTTGCTAAAATATAATCAGGGAGAAGTTCGCTTAGGAGACATGGAGTTAAAAGAAATTTGTCTTAATAATCTGTATGATAGAGTTAGTTATCTATCACAGGATGCCCCTGTTTTTGACGGAACAATAAAAGAAAATCTGGTATTTGAGAAACAAGTGTCAGAAGAACAAATGCTAGGGGTATTGAGTGAAGTGCAACTATCTCATTTAGTTGAAAATCTTGCGGAAGGTTTAAATACTGAAATTGGTGAGAAAGGTACTTGTTTATCGGGTGGAGAAAAACAAAGACTTGCATTAGCTCGCTTGTGGTTTGAAGACTCCGAACTTGTCATTTTGGATGAAGCAACATCTGCAATGGATAATTTAACAGAAGAAAATGTAATGAAATCAGTTATGCAAAAAATGAAAGATAAAACTGTCATTGCCATTGCACATAGATTAAATTCCATTGCAGGTTTTGACAGAATTATTCTCTTTAAAGAGGGGAGGATTGTTGGACAAGGTACTTTTGAAGAACTACTACATACAGATTCTTATTTTATGGACTTGTATAATGCGAATGTGAAATAATTGGTTTTTAGGTCGAAACTTGTAAAAATACAAAGGGGCTGTTGCTCTTGCACTTTTTTAATTGTTAGAGTAGCAGTCCCTTAGTGTAAGTTTCATGTATGTTTACCTAAGACAGATTCAGGTATACGCACTATTCCCATGACAAATGAAGTAAAATCGGCTTTTCAGAGACAGAGACAGATTAATTTTATGATGGGAATTGACAGAAATATTACAGTGGAAGGATATGACGGATTTATATTTACGGCAAAGACTGGAAGACCATTACAGCCGTCAGCAGTTAACAATATTTTGTATAATATTGTAAAAGCATATAATAAGGATGAATTGAAGAAAGCGAAAAAAGAACACCGTAAGGCAGAACTGCTTCCAAAGTTTTCAGCCCATGTTTTAAGACACACAGCCTGTACAAGAATGGCTGAAAAGGGAATGGATATAAAGGTGCTTCAATATTTGATGGGACATTCTTCCATTGATATTACAATGCAGGTGTATAACCACATTACGGATATGTCACGTGTTAAAAATGAAGTTGTGAAGATGGATGAAGCAGTAAACGCATGAAAAAAATAAAAATTGGTGTCAAATTGGTGTCTAACAGCAAAAATGACAGATTTTCAAAAAAATTAAATGCCCGCAACCCCAGTAAAATCAAGGGTTGCAAAAATTAAATAAAAAAATTAGCACTCACCTCTTGACAGTGCTAACAACATGTGATATAACACAATTAAGCCTTGGGTGTTACATAACAAATAGAACAATAAAGCAGCAATCATAAAAACAAAAATCCTGCATGAATCGAAGAAGAAAAAGGCTGGCAGGAATGGTTTCAAAGTGATTGTATACAATAGAGAATGAGAAAAAGGAGGCAGAAACTATGAACATTAACAAGTTTACACAGAAGTCCATTGAAGCGGTGAACCAGTGTGAAAAGATTGCTTACGATTATGGCAATCAGGAAATTGACCAGGAACATTTTCTTTACAGCTTAATGACAATAGACGATAGTCTGATTGCAAACCTGATTGAAAAAATGCAGATTAATAAAGAAGCATTTATTTCCAATATTGAAACACTGCTTTCACAAAAAACAAAAGTATCCGGCAACGTACAGCTTTACGTGAGCAATGACTTAAACAAAGTATTAATCAATGCCGAAGACGAAGCAAAGCGCATGGGAGATGCGTATGTATCCGTTGAACATCTGATGCTGGCAATGATTGCATCACCAAATAAGCAGATTAAGCAGCTTTTTAAGACCTACGGTATTACAAGAGATGCGTTCCTTTCCGTACTGGCAACGGTCCGTGGTAATCAGTCCGTAACAAGTGATAACCCGGAAGCAACGTATGACACACTGGCAAAATACGGACAGGATTTAGTTGAAAAGGCAAAGTCCGGCAAGTTAGACCCGGTTATCGGCAGGGATAATGAAATCCGTAATGTTATCCGGATTCTTTCAAGAAAAACAAAAAACAATCCGGTGCTGATTGGTGAACCGGGTGTCGGTAAAACAGCCGTTGTCGAAGGTCTGGCAGAGCGGATTGTCCGTGGCGATGTACCGGAGGGCTTAAAGGATAAGAAAATCTTTGCACTGGATATGGGAGCACTGGTAGCCGGTGCGAAGTACCGTGGCGAATTTGAGGAACGTTTGAAAGCGGTACTCGATGAAGTGAAGAAAAGTGAAGGACAGATTATTCTGTTTATTGATGAAATCCATACGATTGTCGGCGCCGGTAAGACAGAAGGCTCTATGGATGCAGGCAATATGTTAAAGCCAATGCTTGCGCGTGGTGAACTCCACTGTATCGGTGCAACAACACTGGATGAACACCGTCAGTACATTGAAAAAGATGCGGCACTGGAAAGACGGTTCCAGCCGGTTATGGTTGATGAACCGACCGTTGAAGATACCATTTCTATCTTACGTGGTTTAAAAGACCGTTATGAAGTATATCACGGTGTAAAAATTACAGACGGCGCACTGGTATCTGCGGCAACCCTTTCAGACCGTTACATTTCCGACAGATTCCTGCCGGATAAAGCAATCGACCTTGTCGATGAAGCCTGCGCAATGATTAAGACCGAACTGGATTCTATGCCGGCTGAGCTTGATGAATTACAGCGTAAGGTCATGCAGTTAGAAATTGAAGAAGCTGCATTGAAGAAAGAAACCGACAATCTCAGTAAGGAACGTCTGGAAGCCTTGCAGAAGGAATTATCGGAAATGCGTTCTGAATTTAAACAGCAGAAGGCAAAGTGGGACAATGAAAAGTCCAGTGTTGACCAGATTAGCAAGATCAAAGAAGAGTTAGAACAGGTCAACCATGAGATTGACGAAGCCAAGAGAAATTACGATTTGGAAAAGGCGGCTCAGTTACAGTACGGCAGACTGCCGGAGGTTCAGAAACGTCTGGAAGAGGCTGAAAAGAAGGTACAGAATAAAAATCTGGATTTGGTACATGAGAGTGTTACCGAAGAAGAAATTGCAAAGATTATTTCCAGATGGACAGGAATCCCGGTTGCCAAGTTAAGCGAATCTGAACGGGAAAAGACCCTGAATCTGGACACACTTCTGCATAAGAGAGTTGTTGGACAGGACGAGGCTGTTACGAAAGTAACAGAGGCAATTATCCGTTCAAAGGCAGGCATTAAAGACCCGACCAAACCGATTGGTTCATTTCTGTTCTTAGGACCTACCGGTGTCGGTAAGACAGAGCTTGCAAAGACACTGGCAGAGAGCCTGTTTGATGATGAAAGCAATATTGTCCGTCTTGATATGTCAGAGTACATGGAGAAATATTCTGTTTCGAGATTAATCGGAGCGCCTCCGGGATATGTCGGATACGATGAAGGCGGTCAGCTGACTGAGGCAGTCAGAAGAAAACCGTATTCTGTTGTTCTTTTTGATGAAATTGAAAAGGCGCACCCGGATGTATTCAATGTATTGTTACAGGTACTTGATGACGGACGAATCACCGATTCGCAGGGCAGAACGGTAGACTTTAAGAATACAATTATTATTATGACAAGTAATATCGGCTCAACCTATCTGCTGGACGGTATTGATGAAAACGGCGGCATTAAGCAGGAAACAGAAGAACTCGTTATGAACGATTTGCGCGGACATTTCAGACCGGAATTTTTAAACCGTCTGGACGAGATTATTCTGTTCAAGCCGCTCACAAAAGACAATATCGGCAATATCATTCATCTGCTGATTGCAGACGTCAACAGACGTCTGGCAGACAAGGAATTGCAGGTACGTCTGACAGATGCGGCAGAAAGCTATATTACAGAACACGGCTTTGACCCGATGTACGGCGCAAGACCGTTAAAGCGTTACGTTCAAAAGACGGTAGAAACACTGGCGGCAAAGTTAATCTTAAAGGGTGACATCAATACGGGTGATGACATTGTGATTGATGTTGTAAACGGTGAACTTACGGCAAGAGCCGAGGGCAGAAAAGCCATCGAAGAAAAATAAAACAGCAGTAAAGAGCATAAGATTATAAAAAGCAAAGAAAAGGCGGGTGGTACTGTTATATTTCAGTGCCACCCGCTTTTTACGTGCGCCAAACATCAGATAAACTGATTGCGTGTAGTATCGTATTCGTAATCAATTCCTTTTAAAGTCTGTACGATTTCCGTTTCATCTACCATAAAGGCTTTGCAGAATTCTGAAAGATTCGGATAAAAGTCGCGAAGCTGTGTATTTGTAAATGAAAGCAGCATAACGGGATCTTTTGGTAACTGAGCCATAGTCATACAATCTCCTTTTGATACAAAACTGCTTTGAAAGCAGTCTGTGAATTTCTGTTGCCTAGCATACCGCAAAAATCAATCATTTTCAAGATAAATATTCACTTGTCTTTAGACTTTGTGGTATACTGACGGTAAATAGGCGAACAGATAAATGTGAATGGAGAGCGATATGATTATTTTAAAAGCGGAAGGCACACTTGCGGCAGTCTTTCATAAAACAATAAAAGTCATGGAACAGAATGTAGAGTGGAATGAAACATTTGCAATTAATAATAACACGCTGATTCTGCCCGGTACATTAAAATCGTTGTTTTTCAGTTTTGATAATAAAAAAGTGCTTGGAAATGTCATAGAAGAACCCATTAAAGAAGAACCACGGTTAATGCTTGGAAATGCCCTGCTTGAAAATACCATTAATTTAGTTCTTTACATATTTGGTAAGTGGGGAAAAATTAAAGGGCTAACCGTTGAAAAGGATTACAGACAGTTAGAACAACAGATGAATGACATCCTGCGGGAAGTAGAAGTACAGGCATCCTTAGATGCCACGCAGTGTCGTTTCTATCATGAGGGAATACGCATTACCTATGAAGAAGTGATTGAGCGGATTTTAGAATACATGAAGCCGGATTATCTAAATGAGGAGGAAGAAGAACAAGATGATACGGAGATTCACGATGTTTCCGACTGGGAGAAAAAGTATCAGCTCGGATTGTGGCATAAAATTGTCTGGAAATCCTACGAAACCGGTATTAGCAAAAAGAAGTTATCCGCCAAAGAGCGGGCGGCAGGGCGAATTGGAAATGACTTTTACATCACGGGCTATCAGTGCCCGGAATGTAAAAAGCCAATGTACATGGTGGTTTATCCGAAAAATAAAGAGTTTCATATCGACACGGACGAGGGCAGGGTTATTCTTGCAAGGGCATATACCTGTATGGACTGTCATCGTTTTTATACGCCAAAGCCCTACAAACTGCTGATGGAAGGCAGTATTTATATGATGGATTTTGAGGACGATAACACGGCGTATGAGGATTATCAGGAACTGCTCGGCGCAGACGGACAGCGTATATCCAACAGCCGGTTTAACCGTTATGAGAGCAGTGCGCCACAGTCCGATTTTGAAAATGAAGCGGATGACCGTCTGGAAGAACTTTATAACAATATGCCTGAAATGTCTGTAGAAGAAATTTTTGATATTGCCGACATGCTGGATTCGGAATTCTATCCGCAGTCCCGGCGGGAAGCAATTGAAGAACAGGTAGACAAAGCGGCGGCAGAGAAAGGCATGGACCGTAACGTTCCGCCGAAAAACTGGCAGAAGCACCGGGAAAAAGTGCAGAAAGAAAAACAAAAGAACGAAAAGGCACAAAAGGAAAAAGAGCGGTCAGAATCTGCGCAGGGACGGTCTGATGAGAAAGAACCGTCAGCAAGATACAGTACGCAGAATCTGCAGGAACAGTGGGATGGCGGACAGGTCAAAGACAGGACATTTACGGACAGTCAGACTGCGCCGCAAGACGGAACGAACCGACCGGACAGAGCAGCAGACGATTACGTGACATCACAGGACAAAGCTGCACCGTCTACAGCCGACACCCGGACACAAAAGCAGGGTACACATGTACAGCTGCAGACCGGCGGGGCAGACGCACCGCAGTCACGCAGAACTTCCGAAGAAGAAATTGCGGCTTCCCAGAAGGAAGTGTTGTCTATCGCACTGGCAGCAAAAAACAAAAGCTATGCGGAATTAAAAAAGACCTATCATACGATTCTTGAAAAAGACTGTCCGCAGTCGGTCAAAGATAGTGTGGCAGAAAATGTCAAAGACTGGATGCAGAAGCGCGGTGAGAAAGAACTGCAGGTGTTGGCAGAGCATTTTCCACAGCAGTATCAAAAGAAAGTCTATCAGCAGTTTCGTCAAAAATTTGAGGAATATAACGATATTGATAATACAAAATATATGAAGCAGCTTGAGGAAAAGCGTGATTTGGCAGAGCAGAGCGCGTTGAAAGCATTTGTCAACCAGCAGAAAATCCGCCCGGGGGATAGAAAAAAGCTGTTGTCACTGGCAGAAGCAATCCGTCCTATGGAATATGAAGAAAAGAATAAACAAATCATCATTGACCAGCTAAAAGACCGCGTAAAAGATATTGACAGGAAAGCAATCGAACAAATCTGTCCGGACATTTTTGAGATGTCCTTTGACGAGGGGAAAGAAGCCTATCAAAGAATTGCGACAGGAGATTTTCTGCCGGAGCTAAAGACGGATATGTTAGGCAGAATCCGCAAGCGGCTTGAAGCCATGAAAAAGGATGAATGCAGAAGTCTTGTCAATAAAATGATTCGCGATACCGGTATTTCGGAGCAGACCATGGAAGGCTTTTATCCGTATGATATCCGCCGCATGAGCAATGAAGCCTGTGAAGATACCGATGCCATTATTGCGAATAATGCACTGAATACCTATGCGGGCGGAGAAGCATTTGAGTATCCGCTTCTAATATTTGATTCAACAAAAGGTGAAAACGGCAAAAAAGGCTTTGTGCTGACCCCGGACCATGTCTACTACAACGGCAATATGACGGCAGGAACGGTAAAGGTGCGCAATATCAAGGAATTTTACGCAGAGAGCGGATTGTTCCACAAGGGCATTTATATCCGTACCATGAATAACGGAGAAATGAAAATTACCGGAAACTACAAGGCAGATAAAGAAAAAATGGAACATTTTCTTGCTAAATTAAACCGCTTTATCCAGTATTTGCAGGAAAAGCCGGAGTCCCGCAGCGTGGAATACCTTGCCGAAGAAAAGCATCCGGTAAAATGCTGTTACCGCTGCGGTTATGTCTATGAGGGCGGCAATATCTGCCCGAAATGCGGCAGCCGCAATAACGACTAAAAGGAGTATACAAATGTCAGTAAAAATATATACAATGACCCACAAAAAATTCGATGTGCCAAACGACCCGATGTATGTTCCGTTACAGGTCGGCGCAGAGGGAAAAGAACCGCTCGGCTATGTGAGGGATAACACCGGGGAAAATATTTCCGCGTTAAATTGTTATTACAGCGAATTGACCGGGGTATACTGGATATGGAAAAACGATACTGAATCGGATATTGTCGGTGTCTGCCATTACAGACGGTATCTGTTAAATGAAAAAGGTGTGATGTTCCGTAAAGAGGAGATTGAAAAACTGCTTTCCGAATATGACTGTCTGACCAGCCGCCTGCTGACACTGGATTTTTCATATCATTACGGATTTTCCGACAATCACAATGTGCGGGATTTGGACGTGACAGGTGAAGTTATCCGTGAAAAATATCCGGAGGATTATCCGCTGTTTGAAAAGCTTGTCCATGAAAACCACACGTATTTTGGCAACATCTGCGTGATGAAAAAGCCGCTCTTTGATGCGTACTGTGCATGGCTGTTTGACATTTTTGCCGAGGTGCGAAAACGGATTAACATCGATTCCTATGACAGCTATCACAAGCGGGTATTTGGTTTTATTTCGGAATTTCTGCTTTATGTGTGGGTGACAAAACACAAGCTGCGCGCATATGAGTGTATGGTGGGTATGATTGGCGAAAAGGCAGAAACAAAAGAAATGAAACAGCGGCTTGCGGATTATTTTGCCAAAAAAGACATTGTGGGTGCAAAGCAGTATTTTATGGAAATGTATACGAAACGACCGGATGTTTTAATGGAAGCGTCGGACATTACGGGCGATTTGCGGATTTGTATGCAGATAATTGCAACTGCGGAACGGGAGCTTGCCACAACCGGCGGCAGCATTTTAGACAGAAGCTGCGCATTTGAAGATTATATGCACCTGTTTAAAACATTAAACGGCATTGTCAGAAGATACTGCGTAGGCAGACAGACCACAAAGGATAAGGAAATGCTTGCAAAACTGCACTTATCGGAAGAAGCCGTCTATGTTTCCGTGCTTGCGTTTTGCAGGGAAAAAGAAAAAACAGCAGAAATTCTAAATCAGATAAACATGGACATTTAGGGTGTAATGTGCTAATTTTAAGATAGAAATGCGTAATACAGGCTGCGTATTGCGGCAGAAATGGAGGGAAGTATGTCAGTTCAGGATTATATGAGTGCATCTAAAATCGGAAAAAGAGCATATCATGCCTGTGTCAACAAAGGCAGGTATCCATATCTTCCGGTATTGGAAAATATTGTAGATGAATCAGACATTGAGGCAGAGGTCAGTCTGGGAATCGACCAGATTCCGCTGCGGCTGGTTGTGGGAACGTGTAATGCGGGACGGACCAATGCCTTTGCAGATAATTTTATGCCAATTCTGGATTGGGGAACGGAATTTTCAGCAAAATGGGCGAGCTTAAGTGACAGCCAGAAAAATGAAGGCATCCGTGACCCGATTAAGGTCTATGAGTATATGAACAAGTTTTATGTACTGGAAGGCAATAAAAGAGTCAGCGTTTTAAAGTATTTTAAGGCTGTGACAGTCAATGCCGAAGTAATCCGTAAAGTGCCGAAGTATTCAGAAGACCCAGATGTTAAGATTTATTATGAGTTTATGGAATTTTATAAATGTACGAAGCTTAATGACATTTATTTCAGCAACGTCGGCAGTTTTCCAGCCTTGATGAAGCTGGTCGGCATCAAAAAGGGAGAAAACATGGATGAAGATGCGAAAAAGGATTTTGTATCCTGTTTTCTATCTTTTAAAAACGCATATGATGCCAGAGGAGGCGAACGGTTTGATTATCCGGCGGGCGATGCATTTTTACGCTTTATTCATATTCACGGTTATGAACATGTAAAGGATATGCTGCCGTCGGAAATGGCAAAAAACGTGGCAAAGACGTGGGCAGAGTTTGAACTGCTTTCTGAAAACAATGCTGTTGAGCTTCGTATGGATCCGACTTTAAACGAACCGAAAAAGAATATTTTAAGTTATCTGCTGCCAAAACCGGGAAATGGAAACAGAAAGCTAAAAGTCGGTTTTATTTACGAAAATACACCGCAGGATTCGGACTGGTGCTATACGCATGAGCTTGGCCGGCAGTATATTGACGATACATTTGGCGATCAGATTGAAACGTTAAGCCTTACGAATGTCAAACCGGATAAAGATGATGTGGCTGCCATTGAAATGATGGTTAAAAATAAGGCAGATTTAGTTTTTGTGACATCACCGTCCATGATTATGGCCTCTTTAAAAGAAGCGATTGCGCATCCGGAGGTCAAGATATTGAACTGTTCGCTGAATACGTCACACAAATATATCCGTACCTACTATGCGAGAATGTATGAAGCAAAGTTTTTGACGGGACTCATTGCAGGTGCGTTGACTGATAATGATAAAATCGGTTATGTAGCAGGGTATCCTGTGTACGGTGTGACGGCAAATATCAATGCTTTTGCGCTGGGGGCAAAATTTGTTAATCCACGGGCAAAGATCTATCTTGAATGGTCCTCTGTAAAGAACAGCAATCCGGCGGAAGCTTTTAAAAGAGAGGGTATCCGTTATGTATCGGATCAGGATATGATTACACCGACCAGTACGGCACGCCGGTTTGGATTGTACAGCATAGATGATGAAACAACCCAGCATATCGCGATGCCGATGTGGCACTGGGGTGCATTTTATGAAAAAATGATTCAGAGTATTTTAAGCGGCTCATGGAACAGGGAACAGGATGCAGATAATGTAAAAGCACTTAATTACTGGTGGGGACTGTCTGCAGATGTGGTTGACCTGATTATGTCAACGAAGCTTCCGGTAGAAACACAGCGGATGGTTACAACCTTTAAAGAGATGATTTCAAAAGATTTATTTGAACCTTTTGCAGATGAATTAAAGGATCAGAAAGGTAAGGTGCGTAATCAGAAGGGCAGGGATCTGACACCGGAACAGATTATTACCATGGACTGGCTGCTGGATAATGTGATTGGTAAAATACCGGAACTGGAGGAACTTGAAGAAGGCTGTGAGCCGATTGTAAAGGCACAGGGCATTATTCACCACGGATTATAAATGTAGAAAGTAGGAAGGCGGCAAAAAGAAGCTGCCACAATGAGAAAATATGAAGATACTGATATTAGCAGATGTGGAGTCAAAATACTTATGGGATTATTTTGACAAAAGTAAATTAGAAGGCGTTGATTTAATCCTATCCTGCGGTGATTTAAATCCGCAGTATCTGTCTTTTCTGGCATCCTTTACGCAGTCACCGGTGCTTTACGTCAGAGGAAATCATGATGACTGCTATGAACAGACACCGCCGGAGGGCTGTATCTGCATTGAGGATAAGATTTATACGTATAAGGGGCTGCGGATTATGGGACTTGGCGGTTCAATCCGTTATAAAAAAGGTATCAACCAGTATACACAACGACAGATGCAGCATCGTGTCAGCCGTATGTGGCTCCAGTTAAAATGTAAAAAAGGCTTTGATATTTTGCTGACCCATTCGCCTGCTGCGGGCATTAATGACGGCTTTGACAGTGTACATCAGGGATTTACGGTATTTAACGAACTGCTTGACACGTATCACCCGGCTTATTTTATTCACGGTCACATACATAAGAATTATCAGGCAAACTTCGTGCGGGAACAGCAGTACAACGAAACAACGATTATTAACGGATATGAACGTTATATTATTGATGTTTAATAACAAAATAAAGTAATTTTGCAAAAAGTGTTGCATTCTGTAAGTTACTGTGATAATATCCTTTCAGAACAAAAAGACAAATGTCCGCCGTACAAAGACAAAAGCGGAAATTTGTTCTTGAAAAAAGAAAAGGGAGAAAGAACATGAGTGAGAAGTTAAGAGTTGGTATCCTTGGCGGTACAGGTATGGTAGGACAGAGATTTATTACACTGCTTGAAAATCATCCTTGGTTTGAGGTTGTATTGGTTGCAGCGAGCGGCCGTTCCGCAGGAAAGCTTTACGAAGAAGCTGTAGACGGACGATGGAAGATGACAGCACCGATGCCTGAATTCGTTAAGAAGATGACTGTTTATGATATGGATAAGGATTTCGATGAAATCGTATCAAAGGTAGATTTCGTATTCTGTGCAGTAAACATGCCAAAGGATGAAATCAAGGTATTAGAAGAAAAATATGCAAAGGCAGAAGTGCCGGTTGTATCTAACAACAGCGCAAACCGCTGGACACCGGACGTACCAATGGTGGTACCGGAAATTAACCCGGAACACTTAGAGGTTATTGAGGCACAGAAGAAGCGTCTTGGCACAACACGAGGTTTTATCTGTGTAAAGCCAAACTGCTCAATCCAGAGCTATACACCGGCTTTAACTGCTTTAAAAGAATTCGGACCAAAGCTGGTTGTTGCAACAACTTATCAGGCGATTTCAGGCGCAGGAAAGACTTTTGAACAGTGGCCTGAAATGGTAGGAAACATCATTCCTTACATCGGTGGCGAAGAAGAAAAGAGTGAAAAAGAACCATTAAGACTCTGGGGTAAAGTAGAAGACGGAAAGATTGTTCCGGCTACAGATACTGTTATTACTTGCCAGTGTGTACGCGTTCCTGTATTAGACGGACATACAGCTGCTGTATTTGTAAACTTTGAAAAGAAGCCGACAAAGGAACAGATTATTGAAAAGTGGAGAAGCTTCCGTGGTGAGCCACAGGAATTAGACCTTCCAAGTGCACCAAAGCAGTTTATCCAGTATTTAGAAGAAGATGACAGACCGCAGGTACAGTTAGATGTTAACTATGAAAACGGTATGGGCGTTTCTTTAGGCCGTTTAAGAGAAGATTCTGTGTTTGACTATAAGTTCATCGGTCTTTCACACAATACATTAAGAGGTGCAGCAGGTGGTGCTGTATTAATTGCAGAATTATTAAAGGCAAAGGGATATATTACTTCTAAGCAGTAATATGCAATAAAAAGTATAATATATGGCACAGAAAAAGACTGTTGCTTTGACGTTTTAAAATCGTCGAAGCACAGTCTTTTTTTGTTATGTATATTATTTTGAAATCCTGCACTTTAGTTGACATTAGTACGGCAGAATGGTAAACTAAATTTATATAATTTGTTGAACGGTTATGAGGTCAAGGGATAAAAATATGGATGGTAATGAAGAATTAAAAGAAAAATTATTAGATTACTCAATGACACGGGAAGAATTATTGCTGGAACATACACATACATTTATTGCAGAATATTCTTATAAGACAGGACGGCTGGAAATTTATCCGGAAGATGGTCATTTTGTCGATTTTGATAGAAAGTCTTTGGATACGGATTTTGAACATGCCTTTTATAAAACTGTATTTAAACGGGATTTGCCGCTGTACCAGCAGATGGTTGATTTTTCAGGGGTGACACATAGTGTTCAGCGGGATGCTAATATCCGTCTGTATGTTGTACCGCATATTTATGAGTGGTTTCGGATTTCAGTGCTGTATTATGTTGATGCGGACGGGGAAAAAGACCGGATTGTACTGGTATTTACCAATGCTGAGAAAGAGCTGGAGGCCGTGCATGAACTGAAATCGCTGGTAACCGTGGATTCCCTGACACAGCTTCCGAATATCAATACCTTTTCCATGCAGACATGGGAATTGTTAAAGAATCATCCGGAGCGTGAATATGCCATTGTGCGGATGGATATCCGGAAGTTCCGTCTGCTCAATGAGTTTTATGGGACAAGTGAGGGGGATAATGTTCTCCGTTTTTTGGGCGTGAAATTACAGGAGTGCATGGATTCGGAAGAATTGTATACATATTGTCATCTGACTTCAGATATTTTTGCGGTTTGTATGTCCAGTGACATGGAGAGCATTTACCGTGTGATTGACAGTATCCAGACTTCAATGAACCATTATCCGATTAATTTTGAAATGGTCATGTCCTTTGGCATCTATATTATTACGGAAAAGGATAAGCAGGAAGGAATACCGGTTGTAACGATGGTTGACCGTGCGGCAATTGCACAGCGTGTAAAGAATAATTACATGAATAAAATTGCCGTTTTTGATGATAAAATTGCTGAAAAAGAATATGCGGAACAGAATGTGATTATGGAGATGAATAATGCACTCGGCAGTGACCAGTTTCATATTTATTTACAGCCAAAGGTTGATATGATTACAGGCAGAATTGTCGGTTCAGAGGCGCTTGTGCGTTGGATTCATCCGACAAAAGGTGTGATTTCCCCGGTGGATTTTGTGCCGATATTTGAAGGCAACGGCTTTATCTCTGAAGTTGATTTTTACATGCTTGAGCAGGTTTGCAAAATGATCCGCAGATGGCTGGATAAAGGTCTTGAAGCAAAACCGGTATCAGTGAATTTATCCCGCAGCAATCTTTACAGCCCACGTATTTTAAATGACATTATGACCTGTGTGGAAAGATACAGCGTGCCACATGATTTGATTGAATTTGAGATTACGGAGAGTGCATTTGCAGTTGATAATATTCATCTGAATCAGTTGATGGAACAGCTCCAAAAGAATCATTTCAGAGTACTGATGGATGATTTCGGAAGTGGTTATTCATCATTGAATGCACTGCGTGAGCTGAGTGTGGATATTTTAAAAATTGATATTAAATTCCTGCCGGTCAGCCAGAATGACAAAAGGGCAGATATTATATTAAGAAGTGTAACGCAGATGGCAGACCAGCTGGGACTGGAAATGGTTATGGAAGGTGTGGAAACCGAAGCACAGGCAGAACTGCTGAAAAAAATGGGCTGCAGGATTGCACAGGGTTTTTTATATTATAGACCGATGCCGATTGAAGAATATGAGCGTGTATTGAAAAAATAAAAATAGGGGAAAGCAGGAGATGAGTATGGAAGATTTGATTTTAATTGTAGATGATGCCCGCTTTGCAAGAAGAATAGAAACAAAAGCTTTGCAGGATGCGGGGTTTGAACACATTGTAGAGGCAAAGACTGCAAAAGAGGCGTTGCAGATTTTTGAGGAGCAGGCACCGGAGCTGACATTGCTTGATATTACACTGCCGGATAATTCGGATCTGACACTGCTGCGGACGATGATGAAAATCCGTCCGGAAGCAAAGATTGTCATGAATTCGGCAATCGGCCAGGAACTGATTATTCAGGATGCACTGAAAGCGGGAGCAAGAGATTTTATTACAAAGCCTTTTAAGGAGAAAGAATTTATAGAGAAAATCGTTAAAGTGATGAAGGGGAATTGATAAGGGGGAAAGCAAATGGAATTATTTCAGCGAAACGGACAGTTAGATGAGGACGTTGAAGATATATTGTATGAACTGGGAAATGTCGGCGTAGGAATGGTTAGTACAACGATCGGTTCAATGCTTGGTGTGCGGGCGGAAATCGGTATCCCGGTGATTACAAAAGCAGATATGCATATTGTGGAACAGATTGATAAAAAGCAGACTGAAAAGATAGGAATCTATTTGAATTTTGCTAATACACTTAACGGTGCGGTTCTTTTATTGATGGATATGCAGTTCATTCATCAGATTGTGGAAGTACTGCTGGAACAGCCTGTAGCAGAGCAGAAACTGCTCACAGATGAGGAAAGTGCATCAGCCATTGCAGAATTTGCCAACATTATTGTGGCGTCTTACATGAATGCGATGGGAAGTTATACGGGAATCCGTATTTTTGTGACACCGGTAAGTGTAAAGTTAGGCTATGCGGATGAACTGGTAAAGGATGCGTTGCAGAATTTGAATTTATGCTGCAATGAAGCGATTTGTGTGAATACCGGACTTTCTACAATTGATGCAAATGGCGGGGGACTTAGCGATGTCGGGCATTTTATTATGATGCCGGACGATACGTCAGTGCAAAAAATTATGGAAGCAATTTCTATATAAGGTGGACAAAGCAATGGATGAACAGTTTGAAAAAACAGAAAATTCTATGAGCATTTACTATACTGTAAATAAGATGCTGATTGCATTACACATGGCGTTGCTGGTATTCTTTGTTGTGATGAGGGTCTATGTCATGGCGGCTTTCTGTGTTGCGGGGGTTGTCGTATATATCTTTTCATACCGGCTGTTAGACAATCAGATGAACAAGCACTATTACAAGATTACGTATTATGAAATCTGGATATGTGCGGCAGGTTCAGCCTGTATTATGGGGCCGGAATACGGCTTCCATCTGGCATTGATTGCGATGCTGCTGCCGGTTGCGCTGTCTGTCAATACAGAAAATTCAGAAGATGATACACGCTTTTTTAAATGTAGTTTTACGAAAAAAGAGGGTATTTTCTTAGTGGCTGCAACAATTATTGTTTATGTCATGATGAAATTGGGAACTTATCATGACAGTTTTTTTGGCAGACATATCATTTCGCACAATGTGGTATTACAGGATGTTGTTTTTATTGCCAATACAGCATTTATCATTATATATATTTTTTACTATTTAAGCAGCTATGCGGTATATATTAATAAGAGTGAAGAATTTTTACGGCAGAAAGCCGATTATGATGAACTGACAGGGCTCTATAACAGAAACCGTATCCGTTTCATTTTAGAACACAATTATGCAGCAGCAAAAGAAGGAAATAATCCGTTTGGTGTTGCCATTATGGATATTGATGACTTTAAAAAGATTAATGACGGCTACGGACACAATGCAGGCGACTTTGTGCTAAAGCGCTTTGCGGGTATTGTAGACGGTATTGTAAGAAAATGCGAAGGACAGATTGTTGCCGGAAGATGGGGCGGAGAGGAATTCCTGATTCTGTATTACGGTGAGAATAAAGAAGACTTTTATATGCTCTTAGAGTATATCCGCATGAAGATTTACGAGGCACAGTTTTTATATGACCGTAACAGATTAAGTGTTTCCGTAACAATCGGTATGGCGGCGTTCTCCAAGGATATGTCTTTGGATGAGATTATCAACAATGCGGATATGAAGCTGTATGAAGGTAAAAAGAGCGGTAAGAATAAAGTTATGTAATGATTAAATAAGAGCTGAAATGACATCACGGCAGAGCTGTGATGTGAAATCGGAATATCAGAATATTGTGAGAATGGAGTATCAGATGAACAGCGGATATTTTTATGCGATGCTTTCCAGAATGAAATATATTAACCGCTGGGGGCTGATGCGCAATACGAAAAATGAGAATTTAAGCGAGCACAGTCTGGAAACGGCATTTATTGCACATGCATTGGGCATTATTAATAATGAAGTGTTTCATGGCAGTGTGAATGCCGAACATCTGGCGGTGCTTGCAATGTATCATGATGTAACGGAGATTATCACGGGTGATATGCCGACACCGGTCAAGTATTACAGTGAGCAGATCCGCAGGGCATACGGCGAAGTCGAGGATATTGCGGGACGCGAGCTTTTGACTGCCATACCGGAAGAACTTAGAAGCCGTTATGAAGAACCGCTTTTAGAGTCCTCATGGAGCGAGGAAGATTACCGTTTTGTCAAGGCGGCGGATAAATTATCTGCATGGTTAAAATGTATTGAGGAACGAAAAATGGGCAATACCGATTTTTGCGATGCAGAGCGTACAATTCAAAACGAATTGGTAAAAATGCAGCTTCCCGAAGCAGATTATTTCTGCAAACATTTTATTCCGGCATATACAGAAACGATTGACCGGTCGGGAAATGCAACAATGAATGGAGAATAAATGTGGAAAAATCAGTATTTATAGCGGAAAAGCCGAGCGTTGCGCAGGAGTTTGCCAAAGCCCTGCATGCGGACTTTAAAAGAAGGGACGGCTTTTTGGAATCAGAACAGTATATTGTGACATGGTGTGTCGGACATCTTGTGACAATGAGCTATCCTGATAAGTATGATGAACGTTTAAAACGCTGGAGTTTTGACACACTGCCGTTTTTGCCGAAGGAATTCAAATACGAAGTAATTCCTGCGGTGGAAAAGCAGTTTCAGATTGTAAAGGGTCTGCTGACCCGTGAAGACGTCAAGACGATATATGTATGCACCGACTCAGGACGGGAAGGAGAGTACATATATCGTCTTGTTGAACGTATGGCAGGTGTTAAGGATAAAGAGGAAAAACGTGTCTGGATTGATTCCCAGACAGAAGAAGAAATTTTAAAAGGAATCGAAACGGCAAAAGATCTGTCAGAATATGATAATCTCTGTGAAGCCGCTTATCTGCGGGCAAAGGAAGATTATCTCATGGGGATTAATTTTTCAAGGGTACTGACGTTAAAATATGGCAGAAACATTTCCAACTATCTAAAGATGGACCGCGCCGTGGTATCGGTCGGACGTGTAATGACTTGTGTGTTGGGTATGGTAGTGCGCCGTGAGCGGGAAATCCGCGCATTTGTAAAGACACCGTTTTTTAAAGTTATCGGTAAAACAGCGAATTTTGATGCAGAATGGCGTGTCTGCGGGCAGAGTAAATATTACAATACGCCGTATTTATATAAGGATAATGGATTTGTTGATAAAGAAAAAGCACAGGAGCTTGTTACATTTTTGTCAGACCCGCTTCCGGCACAGGCAGTCATTGAAAAAATAGAGCGGAAAAAAGAAACGAAAAATCCGCCGCTGTTATTTAATCTTGCCGAAATTCAGAATGAATGTGCGAAGCAGTTTAAAATCAGTCCTGACGAAACGTTGAATATTATTCAGGAGCTGTATGAAAAGAAGCTGGTAACGTATCCGAGAACCGATGCCAGAGTGCTTTCAACGGCAGTCTGTAAAGAGATTTATAAAAATATCGGCGGTTTGAAAAATTATCAGCCTGCCGCGGAATTTGCAGGAGAAGTTTTAGAAAAGCAGCTGCATAAAAATATTGCAAAAACGCGATACTGTGATGATAAGAAAATTACCGACCACTATGCCATTATCCCGACCGGGCAGGGGCTTTCTAATTTAAACCGTCTGTCACAGACGGCAGTGCGTACATATGAATTGATTGTGCGCCGTTTTTTAAGTATATTTTATCCGGCGGCGCAGTACAGTAGAGTAAGCATTACTTCCAAATGCAAAGAGGAAGCATTTTATGCAACCTTTAAAGTGCTGACAGATGAGGGCTTTTTAAAGATTGCAAAGACCTCATTTTCCAAGTCGTCTAAAGAGGATGAAGATGGAAAATGTACCCGGGAAGTCTTAGAGGCATTGAAAAAATATAAAAAAGGCGATATGATAGATTTTAATGGCTTTGAAATCAAAGAGGGTGAAACCTCGCCGCCGAAACGATATAATTCCGGTTCTATGATTCTTGCAATGGAAAATGCAGGACAGTTGATTGAGGACGAGGAACTGCGTGCGCAGATTAAGGGAAGCGGTATCGGAACCAGTGCTACAAGAGCAGAAATTTTAAAAAAATTAAATACCATAAAATATATTTCTACGAACAAAAAGACACAGGTTATCACACCGACATTACTAGGCGAAATTATTTACGATGTGGTGGAATGTTCCATGAAGCAGCTTTTAAATCCGGAGCTGACGGCAAGCTGGGAAAAGGGACTCACCTATGTCGCAGAGGGCAGTATCACCTCACAGGAATATATGGATAAACTCGAAGGCTTTGTAGGAAGAAGAACACAGGCAGTAATGGGACTCAACAATCAAAGACAGCTGATCATGATGTTTGATGAGTCTGCGAAAAATTATAAGTAACAGAAAGGACTGGAAACAATGTGTGGAATTGTTGGCTATGTAGGTGACAGGGATTGTGCGGACGTATTGGTAGATGCACTGTCCAAGCTGGAATATAGAGGTTATGACTCGGCAGGAATTGCCGTGTTTGAAAAAGGTACGATTAAGGTTGAAAAATGCAAAGGCCGTCTTGCCAATTTAGTAGATAAAATGGCTGTTGACGGAAAGCCGCAGGGACATTGTGGCATCGGACATACCCGCTGGGCAACCCACGGAGAACCGTCTGATATTAATTCCCATCCGCATGGTAATAAGCGTGTTTCAATTGTGCATAATGGTATTATTGAAAATTACAAGCAGATTAGGGATTTTCTGGTTGAGGAAGGGTACAGTTTTGTCAGCGAAACAGATACGGAAACGGTTGCAAAGCTGTTGGATTACTACTATGTAGATGACCCGGTCGATACGATTATTAAAGTGCTTTCTGAAATTAAAGGATCCTATGCGCTGGGAATTATGTTCAGGGATTATCCGGATACTGTATTTGCTGTGCGTAAAGAGAGTCCGTTAATTGTTGGTGTCGGTGAAAATGAGAATTTTCTCGCGTCTGATGTACCTGCGATTATTAAGTACACCAGGGACTATTATCTTTTAGAGGCAAATGAAATTGCCGTGGTAAAAAAAGACAGTGTCCAGATTTATGATATGCACAAAGAACCGGTGCATAAAGAAATTAATACGGCAGACTGGGATGTCGATGCGGCTGAAAAGGGCGGATATGAACATTTTATGCTCAAGGAAATCCATGAACAGCCGGCGGCAGTCAGAGATACGGTCAGCCCCCGTATTATAAACGGTATGCCGGACTTGTCACAGGACGGCGTTGATATGCAGAAGTTAAAGGATTACCGTCAGATTTTCATTGTTGCCTGTGGTACGGCGATGCATGCCGGTATGGTGGGCAAGTACGTGATTGAAAAGCTTGCAAGAAAACCGGTGATAGTTGATATTGCATCGGAATTCCGCTACCGTGATCCGATTATCACAAAGGACGATCTGATGATTGTGATTTCACAGTCCGGTGAAACGGCAGATACCATGGCAGTACTGCGTCTTGCAAAAGAAGTCGGTGCGGCAACACTGGCAGTTGTCAATGTGGTCGGTTCTTCCATTGCAAGAGAAGCCGATATGGTCATCTATACCCATGCCGGTCCTGAAATTTCCGTGGCTTCAACCAAAGCCTATATGGTACAGATTTCGGTGATGTATCTGCTGGCATTTGAACTGGCATATGCAAACGGTACAATTGACAAGGAAAGGTGCATGGAACTGACGGCACAGCTTGGTCAGATGCCGGATATTATCAGAGAAACGCTGGAATTAAAGGATAACTGTTCCTTTGTGGCTTCAAAGCTTGTCAATGCAGAAAGTCTGTTATATATCGGACGGGGACTGGACTATGCACTGAGTATGGAAGGCTCTTTAAAATTAAAAGAGATTTCTTATATTCATTCTGAGTCCTATGCAGCAGGTGAATTAAAGCACGGGACAATTTCACTGATTACGGAGGGAATGCCGGTCATTGCAGTGGCTACACAGAAAAAACTGATTGAAAAAACGGTCAGCAATATTAAAGAAGTTAAGGCACGTGGTGCAATGGTTGTGCTGATTTGTGACGGCAGTATCGAAGTGGACGATGATGTGGCAGATTATATTATCCGTCTTCCACAGACTGATGAACAGCTGATGCCGATGGCAGCAGCAGCGCCGTTACAGCTGATTGCTTATTATACTTCTGTATTAAAAGGCAATGACGTTGATAAGCCAAGAAACCTTGCAAAATCCGTAACAGTGGAATAAAAAAGAAAGGCGGAAAATTTCATGAACGAACAGATTACAATTTCTGCACTTTATGACTTAAACGAAACAATCGCCGCAGACATTTTTAAGGATTGTACTTATCCATGGGAAGTGCTTGCAAAAATCGGTGATTTTATTAAAGAATTAGGCAGGACTCTGCCGGAAGATGAATATGAATTGCGTGGAGAAGACATCTGGGTTGCCAAAAGCGCAACGGTCTATCCTACAGCTTATATTAACGGACCGTGTATTATCGGAAAAGAGGCAGAGGTACGCCACTGCGCATTTATCCGTGGCAAGGCAATTGTCGGGGAAGGCGCTGTTGTCGGCAATTCGACAGAATTAAAAAATGTGATTTTATTTAATAAAGTACAAGTGCCGCATTATAACTATGTGGGCGATTCCATTTTGGGATATAAGGCACACATGGGCGCCGGTTCGATTACATCCAATGTCAAGTCCGATAAAAAGCTGATTACAATAAAGGCGCCGGATATGCCAATCGATACCGGAATCAAAAAAATCGGTGCATTTTTAGGAGATGGTGTAGAAGTCGGCTGTGGAAGCGTATTAAATCCGGGTACGATTGTTGGCAGAAACAGCAACATTTACCCGCTTTCGAGTGTGCGTGGCTTTGTACCGGCGGGAAGCATTTATAAGAATAAGACGGAAATCGTCGAAAAAAATCAATAAAGCACATTGACTAATTACAGAGATTGTGAGAAAATAAGCAAAGTACGAATAAAGTAAGTACTGTATATTTGCTTTAAGTTACGAAAGGAGTATGAAAATGATTTATACACAAGAAGTAGAAAATATGTGTCCAGTAGCACAGGGCGTTCATCATGGCGCAGCCCCGGTTCCTACAGAAGGAAAATGGGTACAGAACAAGGAAGTTAAGGATATTTCAGGCTTTACACACGGTGTAGGCTGGTGTGCACCACAGCAGGGTGCGTGTAAGCTTACTCTGAATGTAAAGGAAGGTATCATTCAGGAAGCACTCGTTGAAACAATCGGATGTTCAGGTATGACACATTCAGCAGCGATGGCAGCTGAAATTCTTCCGGGCCTTACAGTAATGGAAGCTTTAAATACTGACCTTGTATGTGATGCAATTAACACAGCAATGAGAGAACTTTTCTTACAGATTGTATACGGAAGAACTCAGAGTGCATTCTCTGAAGATGGTCTTGCAGTTGGTGCAGGTCTTGAAGATTTAGGTAAGGGACTTCGTTCTCAGGTTGGTACAATGTACGGTACATTAAAGAAGGGACCTCGTTATCTTGAGATGGCAGAAGGTTATGTAACAGGTATCGCTCTTGACAAGGATAACCAGATTATTGGTTACAAGTTCGTAAGTCTTGGAAAGATGACAGATTTCATCAAGAAGGGTGATGATCCGAACACAGCTTATGAAAAAGCAAGTGGACAGTACGGCAGAGTTGCTGACGCTGTAAAGATTATTGACCCAAGAACAGACGAAGAAGTAAAGTAAGGAGGAGATACGACAATGGCTTTATTTGAATCATATGAAAGAAGAGTAGATAAGATTAACTCCGTATTGAACAGCTATGGCATTTCTTCTATTGAAGAAGCAGAAAAGATTACTAAGGATGCAGGCTTAGATGTATACAATATGGTAAAGGGCATTCAGCCAATTTGTTTTGAAAATGCGTGCTGGGCATATACAGTAGGTGCAGCAATCGCAATCAAGAAGGGTGCAAGAAAGGCTTCAGAAGCAGCAGCTGCTTTAGGTGAAGGTCTTCAGGCATTCTGTATTCCGGGTTCTGTAGCTGACCAGCGTAAGGTTGGTTTAGGACATGGTAACTTAGGTAAGATGCTTCTTGAAGAAGATACAGAATGTTTCGCATTCTTAGCAGGTCATGAATCATTTGCTGCTGCTGAAGGTGCTATCGGTATCGCAGAAAAGGCTAACAAGGTTCGTAAAAAGCCTTTAAGAGTTATTTTAAACGGTCTTGGTAAGGATGCTGCAAAGATTATCTCAAGAATCAACGGATTTACATTTGTTGAAACAGAAATGGATTACAAGACAGGCGAAGTTAAGGAAATTTCCAGAATAGCTTACTCTGACGGACTCCGTTCTAAGGTAAACTGCTACGGCGCAAACGATGTAACAGAAGGTGTTGCAATCATGTGGAAGGAAAATGTTGATATCTCTATCACAGGTAACTCAACAAACCCTACAAGATTCCAGCATCCGGTTGCAGGTACATATAAGAAGGAAAGATTAGAAGCCGGCAAGAAGTATTTCTCAGTTGCTTCAGGCGGTGGTACAGGACGTACACTTCACCCGGATAATATGGCAGCCGGTCCTGCTTCTTACGGTATGACAGATACTATGGGACGTATGCACTCAGATGCACAGTTCGCTGGTTCTTCATCAGTTCCTGCTCACGTAGAAATGATGGGTCTTATCGGTATGGGTAATAACCCAATGGTTGGTGCTACAGTTGCAGTTGCAGTTGCTATCCAGGAAGCTGCTGACAACGGTAAGTTCTAATTAAAAACAATTCGTCAGGAATTAAAATCTAATAAAACCGCTTAATGTGGAGTTTACAGGGTAAATCAGATTCGATGTAATTCGGTTTGATTTATCCTGTTTTTTACTTTATAGGAAATTAAATAGGATAATTACATCAGCATAAAATGATGAACAGATGGTATTTGGACAGCTCGACACCGATGAGAGTGCAATCTGGAGCCTTTTGCTGGCAAGCGGCTATTTAAAACCGGATGCCATAGAGTACAGAGGAGATATTGAAGCGGTAAATTATTATATGAATAAAGTTGCATCAGAAATATTCAGCTTTTTTGATGTTGGGGGAAAAACGGGTGAAAGTGAGCCGGAAAGATTTTATCACGGTTTCGTTCTGGGACTTATGGCTGAGCAGTCAGAAAGCTATGAAATCCGTTCCAACCGGGAAAGCGGGTTTGGAAGATATGATGCAGAGCTTATTGCAAGGGGCATTTCAAAGGAAAGAATAAAACATTATGGATTTGCGTTTGAAGGAAAAAATGTACTTATTGCACAATCATAGAATATCAGTTGCAGTACAAAAATACTCTGGACAGAATAGGAGAAAGAAATGAATTTTTTTGTAACAAAAATCGTTGAAGATTCGGATGTGACGTATAACCTGACCGTGGCGGGATATGTGGCACTGGCGGCAGTGATGCTGGTCGTATTTGCGGCAGGCTGTATGTTTCGGGACAAAAATAAAAAAATGGATGCAAAGCAGATTGCATTCTGCGCCATGGCAATGGCACTTGCAGTTGTTACGTCCATGTTTAAAATTATTGATATGCCAATGGGTGGTTCGGTGACATTGTTTAGTATGCTGTTTATCGTGCTGACAGGCTATTGGTTCGGTGTCAGAACCGGTATTACAACGGCAGTGGCATACGGCATTTTGCAGTTACTGATTAATCCGTACATTATCAGTATCTGGCAGATGTTAATGGACTATATTTTTGCATTTGGTGCATTAGGACTTGCCGGATTATTTTCCAATAAGAAAAAGGGTCTGATAAAGGGATATATTGCCGGTATTTTAGGACGGTACTTTTTCTCATTTTTATCCGGATGGATATTCTTTGCCGTGTATACACCGGATTTTTTTAATAGTGCCATCTTATATTCGCTGGCATACAACGGTGCTTATATCGGGCTGGAAGCAACAATTACATTAATTGTGCTGGCACTTCCGCCGGTCAATGAGGCAATGCAGGCAGTAAAAAAGCTGGTTTGTGAGGCGTAAAACCAGTAATTACATAATATATTTGTTCCAAACCAATAATGCAAAATAAAAAAATTGCCTTGACTCTACAATCGTTATAGAGTTTATACTGTGTAAGCAATAAATGTAAAATACAAAAAGTGCAAAAATGATATGGAAATGAGGAAACATAGGATATGGAACAGGATTTAACAACGGGCAGTGTTTTCAAACGCATTGTATATTTTTCACTGCCGTACTTATTGTCTTATTTTTTACAGACATTATACGGTATGGCGGATTTGTTTATAACAGGGCAGTTTTACGGAGTGGATACGATTACAGCCGTATCAAACGGCAGTCAGATCATGCACATGATGACGGTCATTATTGTGGGGCTGGCAATGGGCACAACGGTTACAATCGGGCACAGCGTGGGCGCAAAATGCATGGAGCAGGCAGAAAAAATCATCGGCAATACCATTACGCTTTTTATGGGAATTGCCTGTGTGATGAATATTGCATTGGATTATCTGTTTATGGGTGCATTTCATATGGGTGAGGCAGGCGCAGCACTTGGAACGGTCTGCGCGCAGACGTTTAGTGTACTGGTGGCATTATGGGTAATCCGCAGAAGAAAAACAGGCATTTCTTTAAAGAAAAGTGACTTTAAAATTGAAAGAGCAGTTATCGGGCAGGTATTAAAAATTGGAATTCCGGTGGCACTGCAGGACGGTTTTATACAGGTTGCATTTATGATTATTACGGTGATTGCCAATTCCAGAGGTGTATCCGATGCGGCGGCACCGGCGGGGTCGCTGATATAAAACTGACCATAAAGCCGCGACTATCTGGCTATAAAAGATAAAGCTGAAATGAGTATTTACGAAAAGACCAATGTCCGTTATTCTATTATGTAAATGAATTACGGGAAGGAATGGACAATAATATGAGTAGTAGTACAAATGCAGTAAAAAGAGAAAGTATCCATCTGAGTATGACGGATTTTTGTATGACGGCGGTGTGTATGGCACTGACCTGTATCGCAACCATGCTGATTCAGATACCGATTCCGCTGGGATATGCACATCTTGGCGACAGTGTGATTTTAATAACCGCTTATTTATTCGGACCGGTGGTTGGAGCACTTGCAGGCGGTATCGGCTCGGCAATGGCAGATATTCTGACAGGATATCCGGTGTGGGCAGTACCGACACTTCTGATAAAGACAATAATGCCGCTCATTGCCTGCTATATTTTTCAGAATAAGGTTTCAAGAAAGCCGGTTATATCGGTGCGTGTTCTTGTGGGAGCAGTTGTGACACTGCTGTTTATGACAGCAGGATATGTATTTTTCGGCGGAATCCTGTATGGAAGCTGGACATTAGGACTGGCATCAGCACCGGGACTGCTGTTAAAATCCGCTGTCAACCTTATTGTATTTATAGTTGTAGGCACAGGCTTATCAAAAGTTGTAAAAAACAGATAAAATGAAAGAAGAAAATGAGTCTTGTTGAAATACATACAGAGTATTTCAACAAGGCTCATTTTGCGTTATCAGCAAAAGCAGCCCGTAAAATATTGAAAAATTTAATAAAATATTTTCTGAAAATAATTTGCCCCACATACGTATTGTGCTATAATGTGCGTAAGCAATGAGCCGTGCCAGACGGAAGCGGAAAAAAGAGCTGTGCTTGCACAAAGCTCTTTTAGACGATTTCGTCTGATAGGGCGAATGCCCGACAGAGAGAGGAAATATACGAATGTTGAAGGTTTATTATTGTAAAAATTGCAATAAAATATTTTATCTACAGCGGGAAACGGATATTTCCTGCAAAATCTGTTCAGAACCGATGATAAAACTCAGCAAGCCTTATGAAGAATACACACGGCTCGACGAAGAAGAACGTAAAGAATTTATCGGACAGGACATTCAAAAACATATTCAATCAGATATACGGAAGGGGGATTAAAGCGGTGTCGGAAGTCAGGTTAATGCTTGGAAACGAAGCGATTGCAAGAGGAGCTTATGAAGCGGGGGTAAAGGTTTCGGCGGCATATCCGGGAACACCGAGTACAGAGATTAACGAAAGTCTTGCACAGTACAGTGAAGTATACTGCGAATGGTCGTCCAATGAAAAGACCGCGCTGGAAACGGCAATTGGTGCATCGCTTTCGGGCGTGCGTGCCATGGCTTCCATGAAGCAGGTCGGAGTCAATGTCGCCAGTGACCCGCTTTACACGGCATCCTATATGGGAGTAAATGGAGGACTGGTTCTGGTAGCTGCAGATGACCCCGGAATTTACAGTTCGCAGAATGAACAAGATACGCGCTGTATTGCAAAAGCGGCGCAGATACCGGTGCTGGAGCCCGCAGACTGCTGTGAGGCAAAAGCATTTATGAAAAAAGCATTTGAATACAGTGAACAGTACGATACGCCGGTAATTTTACATACAACCACAAGACTTTCCCACTCTAGAGAACCGGTTACGGAAGAACCACACATTGCGAATACAGAAAAGCCCTATGTGAAAAATGCGGCAAAGAATGTTATGCTTCCGGGTTTTGCCCGCAAACGGCATATATTTGTTGAAGAACGCATGGAACAGTTGGAGCGGGAGTGTTCTGATTTTGACATCAATACCATAGAATATCACGACATGGATATCGGTATTATTACAGGCGGTATAGCCTATCAGTACGTCAAGGAAGCCATGCCGCAGGCTTCGGTTTTAAAGCTGGGTATTGTTAATCCGCTGCCGAAAGACCTGATTACTGCATTTGCAAAAAAGGTAAAGCAGCTTTATATTGTAGAAGAATTAGAACCAGTGATACAGGAAAAGGTGCAGTCGTGGGGAATCGTCTGTCAGGGGAAGGAACTTTTTGCCCGGCACGGGGAATACAGTGTGAATCTGATTCGCCACGGCATTTTAAATGAACCGTTAAAAGAAGATATAGCAGGAGATTTGATGCGCAGACTACCGGCTTTTTGTCCGGGTTGTCCGCACAGGGCAGTTTTTTCACTGTTAAAGCAGATGAATTATCATGTGGCGGGGGATATCGGCTGTTATACGCTCGGAGCACTTCCGCCGTTTGAAGTGATAGATGACGTGGTGTGTATGGGTGCGGGAATTTCAACCCTGCACGGCATGGAAAAGGCAAAGGGTAGTGCGTATATCAAAGACTGGGTTGCAGTAATTGGGGATTCAACTTTTATGCACACAGGAATAAACGGTCTGATAAATATGGTGTACAATAAAGGCACAGGCACAGTGATTATACTGGATAACGGTACAACAGCAATGACCGGACATCAGGACCATGCCTCTTCGGGTGCAACGCTTCAACAGGGCGAGGTTATGCCGATTTCTATTGCAAAATTATGCCGCTCACTGGGTATTTTGGATGTTTACGAGGTCAATGCATTTGATACAAAGAAAATGAAGGAACTGCTGTTGGAAGCAGTCCCGCGGAAAAGTGTTACGGTTATTATTGCACAGGCACCGTGTGTATTAAGAAAGAGGCACAGAGAATGATAAAAAATGTTTTAATTGCAGGGGTAGGCGGGCAGGGTACGATTTTTGCAGGAAAGATACTTGGCACAATGGCATATCAGACAGGGCTGCATGTGAAAATATCGGAAATTCATGGAATGTCCCAGCGGGGCGGCAGTGTCGTGACACAGGTGCGCTTCGGGAAACATGTATATGCGCCGCTTGCACAAGCCGGAGAGGTTGATGTACTGATTGCCTTGGAAGAACTGGAAGCCCTGCGGTACGCATCATATTTAAAAGAAAATGGAATTTTGCTGATGTGTAACTGCCGGATTGAACCGACAGCATCAGACGGCGGTATATATCCGCAGAGTATCCGCACACAGCTTGAACAGAAATACTACGTATATTATATGGAAGAAATTCCACTCCGGGATAAGACATTAAACGTCCGTATGGTCGGTGCGGCAGCAGGATGCCTTGGATTTTCAAGGGAGGACGGAATAAAGGCACTGGAACAGAATGTAGCAGCCGAATTTTTAGAGAAAGATAAGAAAGCGTTTCTTGAGGGCTGGGAGTTTTATGAGCAGACACAAAAATCGCCTGCGGAATGGAGAGTAGTATGCACAACGAATTGACGAAAAATGATATAAAAAAAATGGAAGATGAAATTGAGTACCGTGTACAGGTTGTCAGGAAACAGGCTTTGGAGGATGTAAAAGAGGCGAGAGCACATGGGGATTTAAGTGAAAATTTTGAATACCATGCCGCTAAAAAATTTAAAAACCAGAATGAAAGCCGTATCCGATATTTGCAGAGAATGATTAAATCTGCGGTTGTCATTTCCGATGAATCGGCAGAAGATGAGGCAGGGGTCAATAATACGGTTGAAATCTATTATGAAGACGATGGCTCGACAGAAACAATTAAGCTGGTTACAACGGTGCGCGGCGATTCGCTGGAAGGCTATATCAGCATTGAATGTCCGCTGGGAAAGGCACTGCTCGGACATAAGGTCGGTGACCGTGTACTCGTAGAGGTGAATGACCATATCAGCTATTATGTTGTGATAAAGTCGATTCAGAAAACAGATGATTCGGGGGATAAAATCCAGAGTTATTAAAAGAAAGCAAAAGAAAGGATGAGGCAGGAGATTGGAATTTCACAAAGCACAGTTAGAGGCAATCCGGCATTTTAACGGACCGTGTATTACGCTGGCAGGGCCGGGAAGTGGAAAAACCACTGTATTAACATACCGCATTTTAAATCTGATTGAAAAATGCGGTGTTGCGCCGGAGCATATTTTAGTGATTACTTTTACGAGGGCGGCGGCAACAGAGATGAAAGAACGATTTTTGAAATTGTCGGATAACCGGTATTCGGGTGTCTGCTTTCAGACGTTCCATAGCTTCTTTTTTATGATTTTAAGAAAAGCATACGGATACCGTGCAGATAACATTATTACACAGCAGGAGCAGACACGGTTTTTTAAAAACATTTTAAATGAGTATGAACTGGAAATTACAGATACCATGGAACTGATTCGGCACGCTACGGCGTGGATTAGCAATGTAAAGAGGAGTGGGAAAAGCCCGGATACACAGCCGGTGGCAGCTGCGGGAATCTGCCCGCAGGAGATTTTTTGTGAAATTTATCACAAATATCAACAGTATCTTACGTCAAGGCGGCTGATTGATTTTGAAGATATGACAGTGTATTGTTATGAACTGTTTTCACAGCGGAAAGATATTTTGCGGCAGTGGCAGGAACAGTATCAATATATTTTAGTGGATGAATTTCAGGATATTGATGCACAGCAGTTTCAGACGTTGCAGTTACTGGCAGACAGATACCGCAATCTTTTTATCGTTGGTGACGATGACCAGAGCATTTACGGATTCCGCGGAGCCTGTCCGGATTATATGCAGGATTTTAAAAAGATTTACCCTGAAGCGGTTCAGATCAATCTGTGTGTGAATTACCGGTGCGGGTCTCCGATTGTGGCGGCGGCAAAATCTGTGATTGCACACAATAAAAACCGTTATGAAAAAGATATTGTGGCGGTGCAGACCGGGTACAGAATGCAGACCGCGTGTGTTGTCGTCAAAGAGTTTGAAAGTACGGAAAAACAGAATCAGTTTCTGGCAGAACAAATCTTAAAACATTCAAAGCAGGGAAAATTTTCCGATATTGCCGTACTGGTGCGGACAAATACCGGGGCACAGGATTTTCTACAGACATTTCTGCAATATAAAATTCCATTTACAATTAAAGAGCATTTCTTAAATCCGTTTGAACACTGGATTGCACAGGATATTCTGGCATATATTCATCTGGCAATGGGAAGCCGTGAAAGAAAATATTTTTTTCGCATTATCAACCGTCCGGTGAGGTATTTATCCAGAGAAGCATTTGCGGATACAGTAGTTGATTTTGAAAGGTCAAAAGCCTTCTATGCAGAAAAAAGTGCGCTGAAAGACCGGATAGAACAACTGGAAGATGATATTTTAATCTTGTCAAAATTTTCACCGTTTGCCGCAGTCAATTACATACGCAAGGCCATTGGATACGAGGACTACATCCGCCAGTATGCAGATGAAAAAAAGCAGGATAAAACATCACTTTATGAAATACTGGACGAAATTTCACAAAGCACAAAAACGTGCCGGACTTTCCCGGAGTGGTTTGAATACATTAAAGCTTATACAGAGCAGTTGCAGAACAAAAAGATGAATACTGCCAACGCAGCCGACATACGTGCAGGCGGGAACAGTACAGGCACTGCCATTACAGGTATGGCAGGCAGTGGTGGAAACAGCATGGGCAGTGTTACCGTCAGCACCATGCACGCCTCAAAGGGGCTGGAGTATAAAAAAGTTTTTCTTGTCGGTTTAAATGAGGGAAATGTGCCGTACCATAAGGCGGTACTGGAAAAGGAACTTGAAGAAGAACGCAGAATGTTTTACGTAGCAATGACAAGGGCAAAGGAAGAACTGCATTTATATTTTCCGAGGGAACGCGCAGGAAAAGCACAGAAAATATCCCGCTTCTTACAGGAAATAGACAGAAGCAGTGCCGTATGGGAACTGATTGAGGATAAATAAAAAATCCCGACGGCAGTAAATATCAACTGCCCCCGGGATGATTTTCAGGTATGAAGCGGTTTAGGCGTCTTCGTTTTCTTCGTCTTCCTGTGCATATAAATCTTCATATTCCATCGCATCTAATTCTTCATCAAAAGCTTCGGAAACCAGTTCGTATTCTTCATCGGATTCGATGTTTAAAAGTGAAGGCTCCTGACCGTCATTTTCAACATAGCGGTACAGATAAACTTCGTCCTGTTCGGCGGCTTCGCCTTCTAACGGAAGCAGGGCAATATAATCATTTTCACCGGCAGGGAAAATGCGGATAATCGCACATTCACATTCAGTTCCGTCATCTAAAGAAAGGGTTACGGTATTATATTCACTATTGTTTGTCTGTTCTGACATAAAAATCTCCATTCTGCCGCAGATACGGCTTTTTATTAAAGTGTACAGTTCATTAAAACTTTAGCAGAAGAAGCAAAAAAAAGCAACTGCAATAAAGAATATTAAGCAAAAAGATGGAATTTTTTATATATTAAAAAAATTATTGCGCAAACGGATAAATTGTTGTATAGTAGCAATAAATAAATAACGATGTCAATGGGGACAATTTTAAAGGCGGTATATTATTTAAACCATACTTTAGAATTGTCCTTTTTATGTATTTTATATACGAAGACTTGAGAAATAAATGTCGTAAAAACGACGGAATGGAGAGCAAGATGGATAAGATTGATAAAAAACTCATTACATTATTACAGCAGAATGCGAGAATGCCGTTAAAGGCACTTGCCGAAAAGGTGTTTTTATCATCACCGGCGGTTTCTGCAAGAATTGAGCGTCTGGAGAAGGAAGAAATTATTGAGGGATATGAAGTAAAGATTAACCAGTTAAAGCTTGGCTACCATATTACGGCATTTATTAATCTGGAGGTTGCGCCGGTGCAGAAGCCGGAGTTTTATCCGTTTATTAAATCCTGTCCGAATGTGGTGGAGTGTAACTGTGTTACAGGGACGTATTCTATGCTGTTAAAGGTGGTGTTCCCAAGCACAATGGAGCTGGATACGTTTATCGGACAGCTTCAGAAATTCGGCAGAACCAGTACACAGATAGTCTTCTCGACACCGGTTGCACCAAGAGGAATTGATGTCAATGCAGAAATGCCTGCAGACGAATAAATTATAAGAAAAGAATGAAAAAGTATGAAAAAACTGGCGTTGTGTTGCGGCAATGACAGTTTTTTTGTTATACTCATAACAGTTGAATTAAAAAATCGGAGGATATAAAAATGGGTATGAATTACCAGAAAAAAGCAATAGAAATTATGGATAATGTTTCCAAGGTGATTGTAGGAAAGGAAGACGTGACAAAACTGGTTCTGACAAGTCTGATTGCAGGGGGACATGTCCTTCTTGAAGACGTTCCGGGAACGGGAAAGACAATGCTTGCAAAGACTGTTGCAAAGTCGGTCGATGCACAGTTTAGCCGGATTCAGTTCACACCGGATTTACTGCCGTCAGATGTAACGGGAATTAATTATTACAACCAGAAAGCCGGTGAATTTGTCTTCCGCAAAGGACCTGTATTTGCCAACATTTTGCTGGCGGATGAGATTAACCGTGCAACGCCGCGTACACAGTCGGCACTGCTTGAATGTATGGAGGAACATCAGGTGACGGTGGATTCCGATACGTACCGGTTAGAAGAACCGTTTTTAGTAATCGCAACGCAGAATCCGATTGAAACAGCGGGTACATATCAGCTTCCCGAAGCACAGCTTGACCGATTTCTGATGAAAATCTGTATGGGATACCCGGAAAAGGATGGAGAAATCGAGATTTTAAACCGTTTCTTAAAGGCAAGTCCGCTTACATCAGTGGAGAGTGTATGCAGTAAGGAAGAGGTTCTTAAAATGCAGCAGGAAGCAAAAGAGGTGTATGTACATCCGTCCCTTATGGGCTACATTGTAGATATTGCAGCGGCAACAAGAAAACACAGCAGTGTGGCAATCGGTGTCAGTCCGAGAGGAACGCTTACCATGGTTAATGCCGCACGCGCATTTGCGTATATTGAAGGACGGGAATATATTGTGCCGGAAGATATCCGCATACTCGCAGAACCGGTCTTTGCACACAGACTGGTATTAAGACACGGACTGACTTATCAGGACAACAGAAATGCACTTATGCAGACAATTATGGAATCGGTAGAAGTACCAACCGAAGACTGGGGTAAATAATGGTAGTATTGATAATGCTGATTGGGGCAGGTCTGGTGTACTGGGCAGTCGGGCAGCTGTATGCGCGTTATTGGAATAAGGGGCTGTCCGTGGAAATCCGTTTTTCATCAGACCATGCCGTAAAAGGCGATGAAATTGAATTGATTGAAACCGTGGCAAACAGAAAATATCTGCCACTGCCGTATATTTATGTGAAATTTCAGACGGATAAAAGCCTGTTTTTTTTAGGAAAGGATGGAAGCAATGCGGTATCGGATAAGGCATACCGCAATGACGTCTTTTCATTAATGAATTATCAGCAGGCGGTACGGCGGATTCCGCTTCGCTGTACGAAAAGAGGCATATACCGTATCCGTAATGTGCAAATGGTGTCTACTGGAGCATTTATGGGAGATGTGCTTGCTGCGGAGTCAGCGCAGGATGCTGTCATTACCGTTTATCCGAAAACAGCAGACACGGACAGGCTGGCAGTGCCGTTTTTTCAGATGATGGGCACGGTGGAGCGCAATAAATATCTGTATGAAGACCATTTTATGTTTCGTGGAATCAGGGAGTATCAAAGCTATGATTCCATGAATCAGGTCAACTGGACGGCAACCGCCAAAAGCGGGCAGCTCATGGTCAACCAGTACAATGAAAGCACCTGTCAGCAGGTTTGCATTTTGTTAAATGTTGAGCCGGAGGGCATGATTCCGAAGGAAAAATTATCGGAGGAGAGCATTTCCATTGCATCAGGACTGGCGCAGATGTTTATCGAACAGGGCATACAGGTATCGTTATTGAGCAATGCAAGAAACGGTGAAACCGGGGAAGAAACAGTTGTTTACGGCGCAAGCGGTCTGGCACATTTAAACAATGTGAATACGGTGCTTGCGGGACTTGATTTAAGCCTTTCTGTGAGGGAGTTTAAGGATATTTTAAATGAAATGCAAAACGGTGTGTACGGTGAGGATTACAGGGCGGTGCCGGGTAGTACGAATATGACGTATATTATGATTTCGCAGAACCGCCGTGAAAATTTAAAAGAAGGCTACAGACAGCTTACCGGCAGAATATCGGGTAATGTGTCAGGCGGCGCAGGAAACGGCGCCGGAATGTGGATTGTGCCGTACTTTATTGATGAAAGAGAAGAAGTATTCCCGGCGGGAACGACCGGCAGTATGGATTTTACGGGATGGGAGGTGGATAGAAATGACGGATAAAAAGCTATCACGTTCCATGGAAATCTTGGAAGTTGTTATTCAGATGATTACATTTTACAGTGCATTTATGGCAGTTTATTTCGGTGCATTGCAAAAGCCGGTTTCACAGTTGTGGAAATCCCTGATTATTTTTGCGTTTGTGGCGGCGGCATATTACAGCCGCAGAAAAATCAAACTGTTTAAGCCGTTTATCGTGCTTCATATTGCGATTATTGCAGCGGCATTTTTTATGGGAACAACCGATGCGGAGCGGTTTTCATACTTTTTAATTGCGGCACTGATTGCGGGGTATTCGATTCGTTTAAAAACAATTACACTGCAAAAGAATGATTTGAGCAATACGCCGTTATCCGATGATGCCGACGGACTGGATTTGGCGGAACAGCTTGAAATCAAAAAAAATCTGGTGGCAAGCGAACAGATTCCGATGCCGTTTTGTGCATTTATGATATTAGGATACATGATTGGACACCTTGTGGAGAGTAATCTTGTCATGAACAGCGAAGTTGTGCTGTTTGTGTTGTTTGTTCTGCTGGAGGTTGTCTACCGGGATTTAAAGAAATTAAACACAGTATTTCTTACTAACAAAGATAAGACCCATTTTCCGGTACAGCAGTTAAAGCAGGTCAACACCCGGATTATTCTCACAACAGTATTTTTAATGCTGATTGCAATGCTGTTGTTCTATAACGGCGAGTACGGCAATATATTTCAAGTGATAGGTGCCGGCGGCATGGCGGCGCTGAAAGGACTGTTAAAAGTTATTCTTGCAATATGGGGCAGTGGAGGTGGAGATTCGACCGTTGCGGAAGAACAGACAACGCAGGCTGAAACTGATGCGGATTTGAGTGATGTTGAGGAAATTTATGAACCTTCTGCGGCGGCATCGGCTGTTTTGGAAGCACTTGCGGTTATTTTAATCATTGCGGCAGTTGCCGGTATCTGTTATCTGATTTACCGCTATGTAAAGAACTTTAATAAAAAGAGAAAACCACAGGGTTATATTGAAGAAATTACAACGCTTGAAAAAGAAACCGTGCGTGTCAGAAAGCAGAAAACAGAAACAGATACCATAAAGACGGCACCGGAAACGGAAAGCCTGAGAAAAGCGTATAAGCGGCAGGTGCTAAAAAAGGCAAAAGAACACCGGCCGGACGGTACACAGACTCCGCGTGAGATTACATCAGAGTATATTACAAAGGACGATGGATACGGTGCGCAGATTACGCAGTTATATGAAAAGGCACGGTATGCGAAAGAGCCGGTTTCCAAAGAGGAAACAAAGCATTTTAAAGAAATGTTAAAACAAGACTTGACATCTTAAAGTCAATCATGTATGATGATTACCATAATAAGTAAATGCAATGAAGAGGAATATTAGATGTCTACCGGAGTCAGAGAGTTATCGGTTGGTGTGAGATAACGGAAGGGAAGCATTGAACTCGCCTTGGAGCTGCTATCTGAAAAAAGCATGACATATAAGATTGTTTTGAGTAGGCGTAGCCGGGAGCCAGCCGTTATAGTGGACAGAATATAAGGTTTTTGCCCGTATTCAGTGAGTGCACGATGATTTTCGTGAAATAAGAGTGGTAACGCGTGAGATTAGGGTCTTTCGTCTCTTAGCATAGGTTTGATATGCTGGGACGGAAGACTTTTTGTTTTACTTATTATAATCAGATGCAGGGGCAATATCTTTTGGGTTTTTGCTTCTGGCATCATAATAATATTATTGGAGGAATGAAGAATGTTTGATTACAGACAGTATCAGAGAGGTTATTTTATGCCGCCGGTTTCCTGCATGGACTGGACAAAGAAGGAGTATGTTGATAAAGCACCGGTTTGGTGTTCCGTGGATTTAAGAGATGGCAATCAGGCGCTTGTTGAGCCGATGAGCCTGGAACAGAAGCTTGAATTTTTCAAACTTCTTGTAGCGGTCGGATTTAAGGAAATTGAAGTCGGTTTCCCGGCAGCTTCAGAAACAGAATATGAATTTTTAAGAACATTAATCGAAAAGGATATGATTCCGGACGATGTAACAATTCAAGTATTAACACAGGCAAGAGAACATATCATCAAGAAGACTTTTGAAGCGGTAAAGGGTGCGCCGAGAGCCGTTGTACATGTATACAATTCAACTTCACTGGCACAGAGAGAACAGGTATTCAGAAAGTCTAAGGAAGAAATCAAGCAGATTGCCGTTGACGGTGCAAAGCTGTTAAAGGAATTGGCTGAAAAAGAAGAGGGCAACTTCGCGTTTGAATACAGCCCGGAAAGCTTTACGGGAACAGAACCGGAATATGCGTTGGAAGTATGTAATGCCGTATTAGACGTCTGGGAACCGACCGCTGATAACAAGGCGATTATCAATCTCCCGGCAACCGTAGAAATGTCTATGCCGCACGTATTTGCAAGTCAGGTTGAATATATGAGCAAAAACTTACATTTCCGTGACAATGTAGTGCTTTCACTTCACCCACACAACGACAGAGGAACAGGTGTTGCCGATGCGGAACTCGGGCTGCTTGCAGGCGCAGACAGAATCGAAGGAACATTATTCGGCAACGGCGAGCGTACCGGTAATGTCGATATTATCACACTGGCAATGAATATGTATGCGCAGGGTGTCAATCCTGAATTAGACTTATCCAATATGCCAAAGCTTGCTGAAACCTTTGAAAGACTGACAAAAATGAAGATTCATGAAAGACATCCGTACTGCGGAAAGCTTGTATTTGCAGCATTTTCCGGTTCCCATCAGGATGCGATTTCAAAGGGTATGCATTATCGTGTGGAAAAAGACCCTGCACACTGGACAGTACCGTATCTGCCAATTAATCCGGAAGATGTTGGACGTACTTATGATTCCGATGTTATCCGTATTAACAGTCAGTCCGGCAAGGGCGGCGTCGCATATGTCTTAGAGCATAACTACGGCATGATTATTCCGAAAAAAATGCGTGAAGATTTGGGATATGCAGTCAAGGATATTTCCGATGTACAGCATAAGGAAATTGCGCCGGACGAAGTGCTTGAAATCTTTGAAAAGCGTTATAAGAAATTTACACCGGTATTTAAGATTACGGAAGTTCATTTCAAACAGGTGGACGGTATCCAGACCGTTGTAACGATTGAGCAGAACGGTAAAAAGGTTGAAATTGAAGCCAGCGGCAACGGTCGTTTAGATGCAGTCAGCAATGCTCTTGCAAAGCATTTCAACAAGTCGTGTGAAATCATGTGCTATGAAGAACATGCTTTAAAAGATGGTTCAGATTCCAGCGCCATTGCTTATGTCGGCATTGAACACGGCGCAAAGGGCAGCTTCGGTATCGGTATCGACCACGATATTATCCGTGCTTCCATTGATGCACTTGAATCAGCAATGAACAGAAGCCTGATTGAAGAATAAATTATAAAATGCAGGGCCGCCACACCGGGCCGATTGCCTTAAAACAGGCGGGACCGATGTGGCGGCTTTTGTTTTTGAACAAAAACCAACAGTTATGATTGCAGATGAGAAATCGCCTGCGCGAATTTCTCATCGCAGCTTCGCGACTAAGTCGCTCAGGAATGGAGATTAGTATGAATAAGATTATATTGGCATCGGGGTCGCCGAGAAGACGGGAACTGCTTGAACAGATAGGTATTCCGTTTGAGGTCGTTACAAGTAATGCGGCGGAAGTTACTTCGGCGGTACAGCCTGATGAGATTGTGAAAGAATTGTCAAAAATAAAAGCAGAAGCCGTGAAACAGCTCTGTAAGGAAAAAGGAGAAACGTATCAGGACGCGGTGATTCTTGGTGCAGATACGATTGTGTATCACAACGGGAAAGTCCTTGGCAAGCCAAAATCGGAGGAAGATGCATATTCGATGATTGAAAGTCTTGCAGGGAAAGAGCATTTTGTATATACTGGAGTTACAATACTGACACCGAAGAAGCAGATTTGTTTTGCCGAGGCGGTAAAGGTATCAGTATATGAGATGTCCGCGGAAGAAATTAAACGCTACATTGCGACCGGTGAACCGATGGATAAAGCGGGGGCATACGGTATTCAGGGCAGATTTGCCGCATTTGTCAAAGGAATCAGCGGCGATTACAATGCAGTTGTGGGACTTCCGGTGGCGAGAGTTTATCAGGAATTAAAAAATGCAGGCGTGCTATGACGGCAGATGAGAAACCGCCTGCGCGGATTTCTCATCGCATCTTTACAACAAGTTACTTAGAAATGAGGATTGAAATGATAAAACTGGTGGCAAGTGACCTTGACGGCACACTTTTGTTAAATGGTGCGCAGAGTGTAGAGGATTCCATGTTTGAAACGATTGGAAAGCTTTTGGACAGAGGAATTTTATTTGCGCCGGCAAGCGGAAGACAGATGACAAGTTTAAAACGGCTGTTCGCACCGGTGGCGGAAGAACTGGTATATATTAGTGAGAACGGTGCATTGGTTTCCTATAAAGGAAAGACGATTGCAAAGACACCGATGAAGCGGGAACTGGCACTGGAAATTATTGAAGATGTGCTTGCGCAGGATTACTGTGAAGTGCTGGTATCCGGCGAAAAGACGGCATATATTAAGCCGAAGACCAAAGAGTATCACGACAGAATGACAAAGGTGGTAAATTACCATACTACACTGGTGTCGGATTTTTCGGAGATTCAGGAAGACATTTTAAAGGTTGCAGTCTGTGATTTGTCGGGCATTGAACATTCAAAGGAGCATTTTTTCAAGCGCTGGGGAAATGAAGCAGCGGCAGTTGTATCCGGTTCGCTGTATCTGGATTTTATGGATTTAAAGGTCAGCAAAGGTAATGCCATGAAACAGATTCAGCAGTCAATGAATATTTTACCAGAAGAATGTATGGCGTTTGGCGATAATTATAATGATATACCGATGTTAGACAGTGTGGGACATGCCTATGTCATGGAAAAGGCAGTCGATGACATAAAAAAGCACAGTCAGTTTATTACGGCAAATGTTGAGCATACTTTAAAAGATGTATTTCATTTATAGAAGAATTTAAAATCAACACGACAAATATTTTAAAAGGAAACAGGTGAAAAATTATGGAGCAGTATTTAGAAGAATGTGCAGAAGTATTTTTAAAAGAGCAGGGAAAGCTATTTGATGAACCGGTAGCGGAAACGATAGAAGAAGCAAAAGAATTTCTGGAAGACTGCTTTGCACAGGTATTTGAAAATATTTCAGATGTGCGGGCATATTTAGACGAAGAAGGCATGGACGTATCAGGTGTATCCGATGAAGAACTGGCAGACGAGCTGGAGGTATTTGCCATTTCAGACGGCAGATATTTTGTTGTTGAAGCGTAAACGGTAAAAGCATAAGACAGGACAGAAAGGATACAGCGAAAAATGCGTATAACAGTAATCTGTGTTGGCAAAATTAAAGAAAAATTTTATACAGATGCGCTGGCGGAGTACCGGAAGCGGCTGTCAAAGTACTGCAAATTAGAGATTGTAGAACTGGCAGACGAAAAGACGAAGGAAAATGCCAGTGCGCATGAAATAGAACTGGTCAAGGCAAAAGAAGGCGAGCGGATTCTTTCTGCAATCAAAGAAGATATGTATGTCATTGCACTTGCAATTGAAGGGAAGATGCTGGATTCCGTTGAACTTTCTGAAAAAATAGAAAAGCTTGGACTTTCGGGCAGCAGCCATGTGGCATTTGTCATCGGCGGTTCGCTCGGACTGGATTCACGTGTTTTAAACCGTGCGGATATGAAACTGAGTTTTTCTAAGATGACATTTCCGCATCAGCTGATGCGGGTGATTCTTTTAGAACAGATTTATCGTGCGTATCGGATTATGACGGGAGCGCCGTATCATAAATAAAGAGCAGATGAAAGACAGATATTCTTAAAGATGAAATTCTTTGGGAATATCTTTTTTTCAAAAATACTTGACTTAAAGTTAAGTTTAACTTGTATGATAAGGTTGTAAAGGTTTGAGAGGAACTGCCGGAACTTAAAAAGTAGTTTAGCTGCGTTTGGCACGGGTGTTTGCGCCGCAGGCATCACAAATATCCTTTATTGCAGAATAAAAATCAGTTCCGTCCGCAATTTCTCCGGTATTGCAATGCCTGTGGAATGGAGGTTCATATGAAGATAACAAACAAAGAAGAATTTGAAAAACAGAATATATTTGGTACAGGAAATGCGAATACGGCATATGCACAGTATTTTATCGGTGAATCTTTTTTAAATCCGCTGACAAAGCCGGATACCGTCTGATTGATACAGCACAGGCGTATGGTAATGAGCGCGGTGTTGGCGAAGGAATTCGCACCGGTGGCGTGCAAAGAGAGGAACTTTTCGTAGTATCAAAAGTAGCTGCAGGGCACAAAACTTATGAAGACAAATGCAGAGGTTTTCCTGTTTATGATGGAAATTTTTTCTAACGAGACAGCACTTTTTTTATTGGATTTAACTGACAGAACGCCAAATAGGTTTGACATGACATTTCCTGCAACTTATAATCTTACGAATGTTAAAAAAGAACAAATCATTGCTTTGACTGTGAAGAAAGAGTGGTACGAAGAAGGAATATTACAAGTAAGATCTCCTGGAGAAAATAATATAAAAGTATATAATATGGAGCGAACGTTATGTGATATCTTGCGTAAACGAAGTGGAGTAGATGCTGGAATTATTGTGGAAGCGTGCAAGCGTTATGCAGAAATGCATGATATTGAGGCGCTTTGCGTATGATAAAAGAAAGCGGAGGAGAAGAAAGAAGCAAAGAAAAAGGAGTTGTCAAAGCAAATTGAAGTAAGAAAATGCTTTTTAATCCGCCATAAATTGTTGTCCCCATTCGCACATAGAGTCCAATAAAGGAATCAGTGTTTTGCCTAACTCGCTTAAGTTGTATTCTGTTTTGGGAGGAATTATAGGATATATTTTTTTGATGATTAACTTATCACTTTCAAGCTCGCGTAACTGTTGGGCAAGCTTTCATTTCTTTAATATTGCAGACATGATTAGAAGACAAGGCAGTGAACCAATAATGGTTTACTGCCCTTTTCACAACAAAAAAAGGTCATTTCACAACATTCCAGATAGATATTGCATGAACTTATCCGATATAATAGCTATAAATATATGTAAGCAAGGAAGTGACAATATG
>OGMO01000326.1_pt1 | contig 48401 bp, 40 predicted proteins | sample 1573241 | NCBI WGS metagenome assembly OGMO01 (sample SAMEA2581896, study PRJEB24529) | metagenome | biome: Human gut stool | place: China | collected 2011 | reverse complement strand
TTAATCGTTTGGACAATTGAACGAGGCTTTCTGAAAGTCTCGTTCAAAATTCGGGCTAGAAGTATCGCATTTTTGCCGGTGGGGACGCCGCCGAGCCCCGCGCATATGCGAAAACCCTACGGACCGGTCGGTAAATTCAATCCTACAATTGAAGAATGGCTGGCGCGCAGGCGCCCGCCACCATCCGACCAACAGACCAGACGGCCGAGCGCCGCACCGACCAAAAGGAGAATCAAGTTATGTGGGATCGTCTTCTCAGGAATGCCCGTGTCGTGGACCCCGTCAACGGCCACGACAGCGTCATGGACGTGGCCGTCAAGGACGGCCGCATTGCAGCCGTCGGACCGAACCTCCAGGGCGAAGCTTCCGAAGTCGAGGACCTCACGGGCCTCGTCGTCATGCCCGGCCTCATCGATCCCCATCTGCATCTCGGCAGCATGTTCGGCTCTGCCTACGGCACGCGCATGGCGGCTGCCGCCGGCGTGACGACCTGCCTCGACATGGCGGGTCCCGTCGACGAAATCCTCGAGACGTCCAAGACCTGCGGCGCAGGCATCAACGTCGCGATGCTCGAAGGCTTCTCGCCCATGAAGCACTGCGGCACGATGACGCCCACGCGCGAGCAGCTCGAGAAGTTTGTCCGTGAAAGCCTCGAAAAGGGCGCCGTCGGCGTCAAGATCATGGGCGGCCACTGGCCGCTGCCGCTTGAAACGAGCCGCGAACTCGTCAAGACCGCCAACGACATGAACGCCTACGTCGCCTGGCACGCCGGTTCTCACACTGCGGGCTCCAACATCCTCGGCATGCGCGAGGTCATCGAGGCCGCCAAGGGCCAGCGCCTGCACCTCGCCCACATCAACGCTTACTGCCGCGGCCGCGTCAATCCCGTCGACGAAGAGTCGAAGGAAGCCATCGAGATGCTGCGCGCCAACCCGAACCTCTGGTGCGAAGCCTACGTGAGCCCCAACAACGGCACCGTGCTTGACTGCGACGAGGACGGCCAGATCATCGACCACGTCACCCGCACCTGCCTCGAGACGTTCGGCCTCACGCCCGACGCCGCCGGCATGCGCGAAGCCTTCCTCACACACCGCTGCTTCGCGATCGCCGACACGGGCTTCATGTCCGAACTCGTCGAGGGCGAGGCCGCGCTCGAACTCTGGGAAAAGCAGGGCATGAAGGGCGCAGGCAGCTTCCCCGTCAACCCCGCACTCTCCCGCTTCATGGTCGCCACGGCCAAGCGCGAGGACGGTAGCTTCGTGGTCGACGCCATCTCCACCGACGGCGGCTGCATTCCGCGCAACGTCGCCATCTCGGTCGGCCTCTCGCTCGTCAAGTTCGGCGCCCTGACGCTCCCCGAGTTCGTCGTCAAGACCTCCGTCAACCCAGCACGCCACCTGCGCCTGCATGACCGCGGCCACCTCTCCGAAGGCGCCGCCGCCGACATCACCGTCTTCGACTACGACCGCCAGCAGGCCGTCGAGACGATCGTCGCCGGCAAGTCCGTCATGAAGAACGGCGAGATCACGGGCACCGGCATCACCCTCGTCACGACGAAGGCGGGCATCCCGGCTGCCGAACGCAACGGCTTCAAGTGGATCGAAACCGAGTTCGAAAGCCCCGAACCCGAACGCTACATCCCCTAAGCCGCATTCGACTCCATGAGCCGAAGACCGCCGCAGGCCCGCCCTGCGGCGTTTTTTTGGCTTTTACTCCCATTCACGCCCGCAGCATTCCTTCCTTTGGCGCGAATCACCTCTCCCGCAGGCACCTCCGTGAGCCGGCGTACGCCCCGCATCACGTGCGGTTAGAATGACCTTCTGAACCTTTCATTTTCCGGAGGGCACCATGCGCGCCGCCGTTCTTTCCGCTCTGCTCGTTCCAGTCTTCCTCACGGGCTGTTCTACCTACGTCACGGTCGTCTCCGAACCCGAGGGCGCCGTCATCACCGACGCATCGGGAAGCATCGTCTACGGCCGCGCGCCCCTCGACGTCGAGTACGACACCAACGAGCTCAGGCACGGTGCCCATCCCGGACAGTGTGCGCAGATTCCCGGCTTTACGGCAAGGTGGCCGAGCGGCGCCTCCGCCTCGACCGACGCAGCGCTGCCGTTGTGCGACCTGCGACACGGCATGACCGTGAGAATCAACCGTCCCAAGTCCGCACCAGGCCTCGAGCAGGACCTCCAGTGGGCGCTCGAGCGCGCCCAGAAGCGTGCGCGCGACGCAGAAATCGAACGAGACCGCATGATGCTCTACATGGACCACGGCTGGTTCTGGGGACCGGGCTGGGGCCCTTGGCCGCGCACGGCGCCCCCGCCGCCGAGGCCCGTGAGATAATTTCACTTTTGCGCAACACGATCGGGACACATCATGCTCAAAGGCAAAAAGGCGGTCATCTTCGACCTTGACGGCACCCTCATTGACTCTCTCGGCATCTGGAGCGCAGTCGACGAGCTTCTCGCCACGAGCCTCGGCCGTCCCGATCTCGCCGCCGACCCCGTGACGCTCGCCCGCCTTCGTGAGGATGCGCTCGTGCGGCATGCCCTCGAACCCAATCCTTATGTCGGCTTCTGCGCGGATCTGGCCGCCTTCTGCGGGAGCCCGCTTCCCGGCGAGGAGGTCCATCGCGAGCGCTACCACATCTCGCGCGCTCTTCTCAAGTCCGACGTGCGCCTCAAGCCGGGCGCGGCCGCCTTCGTGAAGACGCTCTCGGAGCGCGGCTTCAAACTCGCCGTCGCCACCACGACCAAGCGCGCCAACATCGACATCTACGAGACGGTCAACCCGCACATCGCGCCCGAGCTTGCATTCAGCAGCGTCTTCGACGCCATTCTCACGCGCGAGAACGTGAGCCGCATCAAGCCAGACCCCGAGGTCTACCACCTCGCGCTCGAGACCCTCGGCGTGCGCGCCGATGAGGCGCTCGTCTTCGAGGACTCGCTTCCCGGCCTGCGTGCCGCGCACGCCGCAGGCATTCAGACCGTCGTCGTCAGGGATCCGTGGTCCGAAGCCGACAGGGCACGACTCCTCGAGGAGGCGGACGCCCATGTTGATAGCCTTTGCGACGCACCCGAAATCTGCGGTTTTACCCGCTCCTAGCCACCCTTCGGGCGAACATCCTGCGCTAGAATGGATTCAGGCCAATGGCCTTCAAACAAACAGGAGGTATCCTTCATGCGCATTCTTCTTCCCGTCGACGGCAGCGAACACTGCCGCAACGCACTCCGCTTCATTGCCTCCCGCCAGGCGCTCTCGCCTGAAAAGGAGGCGACCGTTGAGCTTCTCAATGTTCAGCACTCCATCCCCGAAGCCGTGATCAACGCGCTCGGCCTCGATTCCGTCCGCAAGGCCAGCCAGGACGAAGGCATGAAGGTCATCGACGCCATGCGCGAAGACGCCGGCGACCTTGACGTCCGCGCCAAGGTCGAGGGCGGCGAGTTCGCGCCCGTCATCGTCCGCGAGGCCGACCACATGGACGCCGACCTCATCGTCATGGGCTGCCGCGGCCTCTCCGCCATGGAAGGCTTCTTCGTGGGCAGCGTCTCCGCCAAGGTGATCAGCCTCACGAAGCGTCCGCTTCTGCTCGTTCGCGACAAGATCCCCGCAGGCGCCATGCGCGTCGGCATCTGCGTCGACCACTCCGACTACGCCCACGCCGCCGCCGAATTCGTCGTCAACCAGCGCGAGTTCTTCGGCAAGGACGCCGTCTTTGAAGTGATCAACGTCTCCGAAACCGAAGAGACCTTCCATCAGGCCGTCGAACCCGTCATGACCGTCTTCGAGGACGCCGGCGTTCCCGCCGAACGCGTGCACCTCAAGGGCAAGGTGGGTGATGCGATCTGCAACTACGCGGGCGAAGGCAAGCTCGACATGCTCGTCATCGGCTCCCACGGCTACGGCAACTTCCGGGCCGCCTTCATGGGCTCCACCGCCATGCGCATCACCGCCGGCTGCGAAGTGCCCCTGCTCGTCCTCAAGGCCTGAAAGATCTCTGCGCGCCTGAATCACGACGCGCGCAGCATCTCAAAGCCAATGTGCCGGCTCCCTCGGGAGAGCCGGCACTTTTTTGTCTCATCCGCACGAAAAGGCCCGCCGCCCTGTCCCGCCTGTACTCGGCGTTGAGGATGCCCGCATCGTATTCGGCATGTCCGGTGAAGAAGATCTGCCTGCCGCCTTCGGTCGAGAGGGCGAAGATCCCCGCCTCGTCGGATTCAGCGAGCACCTTGAGCTCGGGATGTGCGCGCACGGCCTCTTCGTCGATCGTCGTGTGCCTCGAGTGCGGAATCCTGAAGACGTCGTCGCAGCCCCTGAAGAGCATGGAGCTTCGCCTCACGACGCGGTGCTCGAAGACACCCGAGAGCTTGCGCTCGAGAAGCGTCTTCCCTATCCCGATGAGCTGGCAGGGCTCGCCGTTCTTCGGGCGCCAACCGCCCTGCACGCAGACGGTGCCCAGTTCGTGGCGTGTCACACAAACTCCTCTGTGTCAGGCGTTTTGAAGAAAACATCCTGTCAGACTATCAGAGCGAAAGGGGTGGTTTCGAAAAACCGCCCCTGTCTTGGGGGTATAACCCGCGCCTCTAGTGCATGATCCCGAGACGCGGCCCTGACGATGCCGTCTTTGTGCGACGGACTTACATCTTGCGGCCCCAGAAGAAGTAGACGCCCCAGCCTTCGTCCATCGTGCGGCCGGCCATCAGGTAGAGGGGGCCGATGATGCTGTCGACGCCCACGTAGCCGCCCACGGCGCGGTGCCAGTCGCGGTTGCCCGACTCGCCTTCCTCGTCGCGGTTGTAGGCGCGGCCCGCTTCGGCCGATGCGCCGAGCCAGACCGTGCGCTCGCCTGCGCCCAACCAGTCGGAGATGTTGCGCGAGATGCGCACGGAGCCGAGCTGGATGTCGGAGCCCGTCCAGCGACCGTAGGGACTGCCGGTGAGCTCGAAAGCGCCGCCCAGCGAGAAGACGCTCGGCACGGCGGAGCGGCCCAGCTTGCCCGAGAAGAGCGTCGTCCAGCGGCCGTAGGTGATCGGCACGTAGACGTTGGCCTCATAGATGTTCTTGTAGCCGGGACCGTCCGTGTCGAAGATGCGCTGGCCCTGCAGGGCGAAGCGGTAGCCCTTGGTCGGAAAGTTGACGCTGTCGAGCGTGTCGAGCAGAAGCTCGGCGCTCACGAACGGAGACTCGACCTCGGGCGTGCTGAGGTCGGTCACGCCGATCGTGCGGGTCGAGGCCTGGGAGAAGTAGCCCGCTGCCACGCGCACATAGCCCAGGCGCTCGATCGAGTAGCCGAGCCCGATCTGGGCCGTGCTGGTCTCGTTCTTGTAGCGCGCGATGGCCTCACCGTTTTCGTAGACGTTGAAGGGCGAGACCGAGTACTCGAAGCTCGGATTGACGAACCAGTCGGAGCCCGGGCCGAGGGGCTGGTAGAACTCGACGCCGGCCCTGCGGTTCTTGCCCGCCTGGATCTCGGAGCGCAGCTCGGCGCCCCAGGGATTGAGCCAGCCCCAGGTGTGCGCAAGGAGCACCGTGAACGTGTGTTCGTCGCGGAAGTCGGTCTCAAGCGAGCCGCCAATGCGGATGCTCGAGTAGCCGGGCTTCTTCTCCTTGGGCTCGAAGACGAGCACTTCGGTGCCCTCGGGGCCCGGTTCGAAGCGGTAGCGCACCGAGCTGTAGGCGCCGTCGGCCCAGACGCGGCGGCTCGCCGCGTCGATTTCGGCATTGGAGACCGGACGCGAGGTGTCGATGTCGAGCTCGTTGAGGATGGCCTCGGGATTGGCGACCTTGAGGCCCTCGACCTTCACGGTGGAGATCTCGTGGATGTCGCGGCGCGTGTGCGGCATGACGGCGCCCTTGCGGGTCTCGTCCCAGGCGATCCACTGGGCGCGGTCGGGCGAAGCGAGGCGCTCGAGGCGATCGCGGACCTTCTGCGCGGCATCGTAGCCGCGGGTGATGATCTTGTCGCTCTTCTTGAGGTCGGCGCTCGAGAAGTCGTCAAGGTCGGGCGTGATCAGGATGTCCTCGGGGCCGAGGTCAGCAAGCGACTGCCTGACGTTCTGCTCGGTGAGGAGGTTTACCATCTGCGCCATCACGGTGACGACGTTGCCGAGCTCCTCGCGCTTGAGAAGCGGCGTGCCCACGTTCACCGCAATGATGACGTCGGCGCCCATTTCGCGGGCGAGCGACACGGGCAGGTTGTCGAGCAGGCCGCCGTCGACGAGCATGCGGTCGTGGATCACGACGGGCGCGAAGACGCCGGGCAGCGACATCGAGGCGCGCATCGCCATGCCGAGGCTCACGTCCTTCTGCAGCACCACGCGTTCGCCCGAGACCAGGTCGGTCGCGATGGCGCCGAACGGAATGGCCAGCTCGGTGAGGTCATTCACGTAGTTGGCGGGCCCCGTCTTGTCATTGAGGAAGAGGTCGAGCTCCTCGGACGGAATGACGCTGTCGGGGAGCTTCACGCGGCCGTCCTTTCCGAACTCGATGCCCGAGACGGCCAGATTCTTGTAGTCGTCCACCTTAAGGCGCCAGGGCAGCTCCTCACGGTCTGCGCGGGGCGCCATCATGCGGTCCCAGTCGACGCCGAGCACGATGTCGCGGATTTCGGCGGCCGAATAGCCCGCCGCATAGGCGCCGCCAATCATGGAGCCCATGGACGTGCCCGTCACGACGTCGATCTTGATGCCGAGCTCCTCGATCACGTCCAGCACGCCCGTATGGGCGAAGCCTCGGGCGCCGCCGCCCGAGAGCACGAGGCCCACGCAGGGACGGTGCTCGGCGCGGCATCGCGCGCGGACCTCGTCCGCCGTCTTGGCAAGGGGCTGCGTGCAGGTTGCGGCAAGGCCGAGGGCCGCCAGCGTCAATGTCGCAAATTTCTTCATCTGCATGGGCAGGTCGTCGATGTCGGAGAAAAATTAGGAGTCGAGTTCTGAATGCCAACCCGCGGCACAAAGAAAGACGGCCGCAGGCTCCAGGGTCGGAGTGCGGCCGTTCGTTCTCTGAGAACGCATCGGGCCGCCCCATACGCTTGATGATAGCGCGTGAAGCGGCTCGCTGACGCTTTCGGACGGCGTCGAAATGAGAAAAATGCAGGGCTTTTCGCCCGTCAGGCCTTCGGGCAGCGGTTGAGGAGTCCTTCCTCGATCATGGCGGGATTCGGGCGCGGGGCCTCGATCATGCGCATCATGTTGGCGTCCGTGTGCTCAAACTCGCCTTTGACGCCGGGAATCTCGAGCTTCGTGACCTGCTCGTAGCTGAAGCGTCCGTCCTCATGGAACTTGAAGACAACGTCCCAGGACTTCGTGAGGAAGGCCTCCTCGAGGAAGGGATTCGAGCAGATGCCGTTGACCATCTGACCGCGCTCGGCATGCAGACGGATCTCGCGGTCGCCGGGCATGGCCGTGCCCTCGGCCATCGCAATCTGGCCGCGCGGAATGGCGAGCGTCATGTAGATTTTGTGCGTCTCGGGCTCGTAGAGCAGATAGCCCACCTGATCATGGAAGGCGGCGAGCTCGCCCGGCTTGGTAATGTGCACGTGGTAGCGCAGGCCGTAGAGGACCTGCGGGCCGTTGTTCTGGGGATCCATCACCTCGAAGTCCCACGTCTCGACGTAGGGCTCAGTTTCTGGGCCGCCCGCCTGCGGGTGGGTGTCGACGCCGTCGTCGCCGAACCACTTGCCGGCCAGAGGAGCGATGGGCCCGAGCATCGAAAGCGTGTCGGGATTGGCGGGCGCTTCCGTATAGATGTCCTTGTACTTCATTTCAGCCTCCTTTGAAGGGACCGCGTGCAGCGCACCGTGCGCTCCGGCGGTCCGAACAAGCTCGGTTCATGGTAACACCGCGCAGGGCCCCGTGCTCCCGCCGTTACGAAACGTACGAAAAAACATTCCCTGCATTTCGCTCCTTCCGTCGGGCGCAGTACTTGGTGTTACCATTACAGATTCCGTTTTCAAACGAGATTCCTGAACATGCTCCGTCCTAGTCCCACAGCCGCGGTCTTACTCGGCCTTATGGCCGCCCTCGCCGCAGGCGCCTCGTCTGCCGCACCGTCGGCCACCGCCCCCATGGGCTTCGGCGACGCCCGAGTCCTGTTGCACGAGCGCGCCGACATCATGGCCGCCGACCGCGCCGAAATCGCCCGCGCCGAGTCCGAGGCCGAGGCCGCCAAGTCGCTCTCGGGCCCAAAGGTCGAGATGGACGTCAAGCAGGTCTGGGGCACCAAGACCGTCGACCTGGGCATCGACACGGGGCTTGGACAGCTCTCCGGCCTCGGCCTCGGACTCGGCGGCGTGCCCGGACAGATCATCTCGGATCTGGCGCAGAAGTACAACCACATCGACATCCACTTCAAGGAAGACATCGGCGGGCCGCGTGCGGCCGTGACGGCCACGCTTCCCATCTACACGGGCGGCCTCATCACCGCGCAGCAGAACGCGCTCAACCACAAGGTGAGCGAGACGCGCGCCGACCGCGACATGCGCGAGAACACGCTTGACGCCGAACTTGCGGCCCGCTACTGGGGCGTGCAGCTCGCGCGCAGCGTCGCAGCCCTGCACAGGAGCGTGCTCGAGGATCAGAACGAGGAGCTTCGCCGCGCGAAGCGCTTCGAGCAGAAGGGCCTCATCGCCAAAGTCGAGCGCCTCGCCGTCGAGGTGGCCCGCGACAACGCGAAGCGCACGCTCGTCTCGGCCGAGTCCGACGTCGGCGTGGCCGAAGCGGAGCTGATGCGCCAGCTGCGAGAAACCTCGCTCCCCGAGCTCTCCTCGCCGCTCTTCGTCCTCACGGGCGATCTGGGCACGCTCGACCAGTGGCAGAACCGCGCCGACGCGCAGTCGCCCGCCATCAGGAAGATGAACGCGCTGCGCGCTCAGGCGGGCGAAGGCATCTCCGCCGCCGAGGCGAGCTTCAAGCCCAAGATCTACGCCTTCGGCACCAAGAACCTCATCAAGCACTATCTGACGCTGCCCGAGCCCGACTGGATGGCCGGCGTGGGCGTCACGTTCACGCTCTGGGACAACCACGACCGCTTCGACAAGCTCAACGCCGCCCGAAGCGTGGTCACGAAGGCCGAAGCTGCGCGCAGCGAGGCGAAGAACCAGGTGGCCACAGCCGTCGAGGTCGCCTTCCTGCGCGTGATGCAGGCCCGCGAGGAGTTCGAGCTCACGGGCTCGACCGTCGAACTTGCGCGCGAAAACCTCAGACTGCGCGAGGCGAGCTTCGCGGAAGGACTCTCCAACGCCGTCGACGTCGACACGGCCCGCACGAAGCTCACGGGCGCCGAAGTCGCCCGACGCGCGGCCGCCTACAAGTTCGTCGTGAGCTGGGCCATGCTCCACGCGTCCGCAGGCGCCATGCCCGACTTCGTCAACTCCCTTACTCGCAGCGACCTCGTGGTCGTGAAGTGACTCAGAACAACGCTTTTCCACCGGCTGGAACAAAATGATCGAACAGACTCAAGCTCAGCAGACTCAGGCGCAGGCACCCAAGCGCCCCGCCTCCTCCGTCCCGCTTCTCGTGGGAGGCGCCTTCTTCGCAGGCATCGCGGCTTTTCTCGGATGGGGTGTCTGGGAGGCCACTCATCCCGCGCCCGTGCCCCTGCAGGGCATGGTCGACGCCCGCACGATCTCCGTCTCCGCCAAGGTGCCGGGACGCCTTGCCGAACTCAAGGTCCGCGAGGGCGACGTGCTCAAGGCGGGCGACACCGTCGCCGTGATCGCCATTCCTGAAATCGAGGCCAAGCTCGTACAGGTGAAGGCACAGGAACGCGCCGCCCAGGCGAGGGAGGACCTCGCCAACACGGGTGCCCGCGTTCAGGAAAAGGATGCGGCCCGCGCAGACTGGGAGCGCGCCAAGGCAGCTCTCACCCTTGCGTCCAAGACCTACGAACGCGTCGACGCCCTCTACAGGGAGGGCCTCATCCCCGCCCAGCGCCATGACGAGGCGACCGCCCAGCTTGCAGCCGCACGCAAGGTGACCGAGGCCGCTGCCGCCAAGCTCTCCGCCGTGGCCGAAGGTGCCCGCGTCGAGGACAAAACCGCCGCGAAGGCCCTCGTCGACCAGGCAAGAGGCGGCGTCTCCGAAGTCTCGAGCCTCGCCTCCGAAAGCATCGTGAAGGCGCCCGCCGCGGGCGAAGTCACCCGCATCGTGATGGAGGAAGGCGAAGTGGCGCCTGCGGGCTTCCCGCTCGTGCTCGTCACCGACCTCAGCGACAAGTGGGTCGTCTTCAACATCCGCGAGGACGAGCTTCCGGGCGTCGAGGTGGGCACGATTCTCAAGGGCTTCATTCCCGCCGTCAACCGCACGGTCGAACTCAAGGTCACCTGGATCAATCCGCGCGGCGAGTACGCCGTCTGGCGCGCAACGCGTCAGTCGACGGGCTACGACCTGCGCACGTTCGAGGTGCGCGCGCGTCCCGCCGAGGAGCTTCCCGCCCTGCGTCCCGGCATGACCGTCGTCGTCGAGCGCTGAGCGCCACGCCATGAAGCACTGGTTTGAGGGCCTCTTCAACGCGGCCCGCATCGAATGCCGCTACACGCGCAGGCACCCGCAGCAGTGGGTGATCTGCGCGCTTCTGCCCGTCATGTGGCTGCTCTTCGTGGCGAACACCTTCGGCACCGGCCTCATGACGAAGCTCCCAGTGGGCCTCGTCAACGAGGACGGCGGCCCGCTCGCGCGTGAGCTCGTCATGGTCCTCGATGCCGTACCGAGCCTCGGCCTCAGGGGCTTTGAAACCGCGACCGAAGCCGAAGCCGCGCTCTCGCGCGCAGAAACCTACGGCACGATCGTCATTCCAAGGGACTTCACGAAGGACAGCCTGAACGGACGCGGCAGCACGCTCGAGCTCATCATCAACAAAAGCTACTACGCCGTCGGCACCATTCTGGAAGTGGACGTGAAGACGGCGCTCGCCGCCGTCATGAAGAGCGCGGGCACGATCAGGATGACCGCCGCGCGCGGCGGCTCGCTCAAGGCCGAGTCGAACAACCTGCGCATCGCCTCGCCCGAGGTCTACTTCCTCGGCAACACAGGCTTCAACTTCAGCGCCTACCTGCTGCCGACGCTCATTCCCGGCCTCATCGCGCTTGCCGCAGGACTCACCTTCTCGGGCGTGCTCGTGCGCGAGTGGCGCGACGGAGGTGCGACGCGCCTTCTTGCGGCCGCAAACGACTTCGCGTCCGCCGCAATCCTAGGCAAACTCCTGCCCTGGTTCGTCTTCTACGTCGTGCTCGGCCTGTGCTGGGTGTTCGGCCTCACGGGCGTGCTCGGCTGGACGGCCGCAGGCTCCGTCGGCGTCTGGATCGGCGCCACGGTGATGCTCATCGCGGCCATGGCCGCGATCGCCATCCTCTTCACGGCCGCATCGCTCAGCTGGCCGATCGCCGTCTCGGCGCTCATCTGCTTTGCCGCGCCGTCCTTCCCGTTCACGGGCTTTTCCTATCCGCTCGAGTCGATGACGCCGGGCGCCGCCTTCTTCGGGCAGCTCCTGCCGCTCACGCACTACCTCGCCGTCCAGGGCGAGTGCTGGATCCTGAATTCGCCCCTCGACCACGTCTTCACGCGCCTCGCGCCCCTTGCGCTCCTCATCGTCGTGCCCATGGCCGCCGGCCTTCCGATCCTCGGCGTGCGCCTGCGCGCCTGGAGCTCGAAGGACCCCGAGGAGGACCGCATCCGCACGCTCCTCGTCAAGGAGAGCCTCATCACCGACGAAACCCAGGGAGGCGCACGATGAACAGGAACAATCAGGCCGGGCAGATGAAGGCGCCCGGCTTCTGGTACACCTTCCTTCACACGATCAAGGCCTCCTTTCTCTCCCGCGACACGATCCTCATCTTCGCGGGCGCGATCGCCTTCTACCTGATCTTCTACGCCTGGCCCTACGGCAACCAGCAGATCCAGCACGTCCCGTCGGCCGTGCTCGACCTTGACCGCTCGGCCGCCGCCCGCCGTCTCGTCACGGCCATGGACGCTTCGCCCGCCATCAGCGTCGTGCGCATCACGCAGGACGAAGGCGAGGCGATGGAGGCCTTCAGGCGCGAGGAGTTCTCGGTTCTCATCACGATTCCGAAGGACTTCGAGAAGTCACTCACCCGAGGCGAGAACGTCACCGTGCACGTGCTCGGCAACGGCGCCTTCCCCGTGAAGGCCCGAGCCGTTCAGGCCGCGCTGGGCGGCGTCGTGACCGACAAGACGAAGCTCCTCGACGATGCGGCCGTCTATGCGACGGGGCTCCCCGGCACGAGCGTGCACTCGCACCATCAGGCCGCGCCCGGCCTTCGCGTGCAGTACATGTACAACGAGATCGGCGGCTACGGCAACTACACCGTGCCCGTCGTGGGTCCCGTGATCATTCAGGCCGTGATGCTCATGGCCATCACGATGGCGCTCGGCGGCTGGCTCGTCGCCGCAAGGCGCGAGCCCTTCGTGGAGGCCGCGCTCGACCGTCCGCTCCACAGGGGCGCGGCCGTCTGGCTCGCCTTCACGTTCATCACCTTCCTCTGGTTCGTCTACATGCAGGGGTTCGACTTCTGGTGGCACGAGTACGGCTCCATGCACAGCGTCGCCGCGACGCTGGGCACCGGCCTGCTCTTCTCGGCCTCGGTCGCCTCCTTCGGCATGGCGGTCACGATCCTTCTGGGCTCGAACCGCTGGTCGAGCCAGGCCGTCGTGATGATCTCGGCCCCCGCCGTATTCATCTCGGGCGGCATCTGGCCCATGACGAACGTGCTGAGCGAGCCCGTCTTCGCGCTCTCGCTCTTCATTCCGACCTCGCCCGCAGTGCCCGCGCTCCTTGCGGCCTCGCAGGACGGGGCCCTCACCGAGTCCATCCTTCCCTATTGGGGAATCCTCGGCATTCAGACGCTCTTCTATCTCTCGACGGCGCTCCATCTCGTGCACCGCCGCGACTGGCGCGAGCCCTTCGTCAAGACCGACCGGCCCTCCGACTGGGACTATTGAGGCAACAGCACATGCAGTTCATCGATTCACACAGCCATCTCAACAGCGACGCCTTCGACGAGGACCGCGACGAGGTCATCGCGCGCATGAAGGCGGCGGGCATGGCGGCCGCCATGGTCATTGCCTGCGAGGACGACGAGCTCCCGAAGCTCGAGGCGCTCCTCGCGGAGCATCCGGGCTGGCTCTTCGGCGCCTGGGCGCTTCATCCCGAATTCCCCGACAAGCCCGAGCCCACCGTCGAGCGGATCGCCGAGATCTGTTCGCGCCCGGGGTTCGTCGCCGTGGGCGAGACGGGGCTCGACTTCTACTGGTGCAAGGAGCCGCTTGACTGGCAGCGCGCACGCTTTCGCCGCCACATCGAGGCCGCGAAGGCCATCGGCAAGCCCCTCATCATCCACGCGCGCGACAGCGAGCGCGAGGCGCTCGAGATCCTGCGCGACATGCACGCGGGCGACGTCGGCTTCGTGATGCACTGCTTCTGCGGCGACACGGACACGGCGCTCGCCGTCGTGGACGCGGGCGGCCACGTGAGCTTCACGGGCAACCTCACCTTCAAGCGAAACGAGGCGCTGCGCGAGACCGCGAGGGCGCTTCCGCTCGAAAGCCTCCTGCTCGAGACCGACTGTCCCTACATGGCGCCCGTGCCCATGCGCGGCAGGCGATGCGAGCCGCAGTACGTCGAATATGTCGCAGAATGTCTCGCAGGACTTTTCGGCGTTGACAACGCGCACGTCGCCCGACAAACTACGGCCAACGCCGTCAGGCTCTTCCGCCTGCCCATCCGTCTTGAGGAAGCATAATCAGTCTATGAAAAAGCTCGCCGTTCTTCTTGCCGCCGCCCCGCTTCTTCTCTGCGCGCCCCTCGCATCGTCCGCCGACGCGTCGTCCGCAGGCGACGCGGGCGCCTTCGTCCTCTCCGAGGCCGAAGCCGATCAGATGGCCCGCAACACGCACGACTTCAGTCAGGCGATCGCCGCCGGCAACGCCGCCGACGTCAGGCGCCTTCTCTCCACGGGCATCACGCCCAACATCGTGCTCGAAAACGGCGACACGCCGCTCACCTGGGCCCTGCGCAGCGAGTCGTGGGATCTCGCCCGCGTGCTGCTCGACGCCCAGGGCATTGACGTCAACATGGAGAACCGCCACGGCGAGACGCCGCTCATGCTTGCGGTGATCAAGGGCCGCAAGGCTGAATTCGACAGGCTGCTCAAGCTCGGTGCGAAGGTCAACAAGACCCGCGGTTGGACGCCGCTCCACTACGCCGCCACCGAAGGCCGCACCTCCATGATGAAGCGCCTCATCGAACTCGGCGCCGACGTCAACGCCCAGACGAAGGCGGGCATCACCGCGCTCGACATGGCCGCAAGGAAACCGAGCCGCGAGGCCGTCATGATGCTCCTTCGCGCAGGCGCCTACCGCGACTACTGCACCGACAGGGGCATGTCCGCCGCAGACTTCGCCAAAAAGGCGGGCGACGAGGAGCTCGCCAAGTACCTCGCCGTCAAGACCTGCGCCGTCACGGGCCCCGCCAGACCCGAGCTCTACAGGCAGCCCGCCGGCATCACGCTCCGTCACTGACGGTCGTCCGCTCACGCACAGGCCGCAGGACGCACGTCCGCGCGGCCTTTCCACGACAATCCCGAGGATTCCTTCGTGTCCCACACGCCTCTCCCCCTCACCGCACTTGAACTTCTCGCCCCCGCCCGCGACGCCGACACCGGCATCGCCGCGATCGATCACGGCGCCGACGCCGTCTACATCGGCGGCCCCGCCTTCGGCGCCCGCCAGTCCGCGGGCAACACGATGGACGACATCGCGAGGCTCGCCGAGTACGCGCACCGCTACAACGCCCGCGTCTTCATGGCGCTCAACACGCTCTTCACGAACGAGGAGCTTCCGCGCGCCCGCTCGCTTGCCTTCGACGCCGCCAAGGCCGGAGTCGACGTCCTGATCGTTCAGGACATGGGCCTCATGGCGGGCCCGCTGCCCGACATCGAGCTCCATGCCTCGACGCAGTGCGACATCCGCACGCCCGAAAAGGCCGCGTTCCTCGAGAAGGCGGGCTTCTCGCAGATGGTGCTCGCGCGCGAGCTCTCGCTCGCCGAAGTCGCCGCCTGCCGAGCCGCGCTCCATTCGGCGCGCATCGAGTACTTCATCCACGGCGCGCTCTGCGTGAGCTATTCGGGACAGTGCTACATCAGCGAGGCGATCACGGGACGAAGCGCCAACAGGGGCGCCTGCGCGCAGCTCTGCCGCCTGCCCTACGACGTCTACACGGAGTCGGGCGAGCAGATCGCCCGCCGCAGCCACGTGCTTTCGCTGCGCGACAACAACCAGACCGACAACCTCGAGGCCCTGATTGACGCGGGCGTCTCGTCCTTCAAGATCGAGGGCCGCCTCAAGGACCTCGTCTACGTGAAGAACACCACGGCCTGGTACCGTCAGAAGCTCGATGCCATCATCGCGCGACGCCCCGAACTCTCCCGCACCTCCGACGGCGTCTCGACCTTCAGCTTCACGCCCGATCCCGAGAAGAGCTTCCAGAGGGGCCGAACCGACTACTTCGTGCACGGCCGTCAGTTTGAAAAGCCCTACGAACTCGCCCAGCTCGAGAGCCCCAAGAACACGGGCAGCCCCGTCGGCCGCTGCGAGCGCGTCGAGCCGGGCGAAATCCTCGTGCGTCCCGCTGCGGGCGTCTCGCTTGCCAACGGCGACGGCCTCACCTATCTCGGCGACGACGAGGAGATCCACGGCCTTGCCGTCAACCGCGCCGATCCCGCCGGCAGGGGCCTCGTCAGGCTCACGCTGCGCAACCGCCGCGAACTCCCCGAGGGGCTTCGCCGCGGCATGACGCTCATGCGCAACCTCGACCGCTCCTTCGTGCGCGAGCTCTCGGGCGAGTCCGCCGTGCGCCGCATTCCGATCGTCATGACCTTCCTCGTCGAGGACGACGCGCTCACGCTCATCGTGACCGACGGCCGCGAATGCGCCGAAGCTCATGTGGCGATGGATCTCGACGCCCCCTCGAACCCCGAGCGCAACAGGGAGACGCTCATCAGGAACCTCGACAGGCTCGGCGACACGCTCTACACGGCCTCCGACATCTTCGTGCCCGAGGACCTCGACGTCTTCGTGCCCGCCTCGGTTGTCAACATGATGCGCCGCGACGCCGTCGACGCGCTCACGAAGATGCGCGAGGAAGCCCGGGTCCGTCCCGGCCGCGCCCCCGTCGACGACGAGGCGCCCTATCCCGACCGCATCCTCGGCTTCGCCGCCAACGTCGCCAACGACGCCGCGCGCGAGTTCTACGAGCGCCACGGCGCACGCGTGACCGCGCCCGCCTTCGAGATCAAGCCCGTGGAGAAGGCGGATCTCATGACCTGCCGCCACTGCATCCGCGCCGCGCTCAAGCGCTGTCCGAAGATGCTCAAGGCCTTCCCCGAACTGCTCGAGAAGACGCCGCGCGAAGCCTTCAGGCCCGAGCCGCTCGTCCTCGTCAACTCGTCGGGCGAGCGCTTCGAGGCGATTTTCCACTGCAAGGCCGATCCCTGCTTCATGACGATCACGCACGCCGACGACGCGAGCGGCTCCCGCTCAGCGGGATAAAATGAAGGGTCGCCCCATCCTCCGGCTCCCAAACCCATGACGAACGACGAAGAACCGATCGAGCTCCTGATGCCATCCGCCGCCATGCAGCCCGTCCTTTCGGACCTGCGTGCCGCGCTCGTGCGCCTCGGCGACGTGAAGACCAGATCCGCGCCTCGCGTCTGGGACAACATTGACTTCGAGGGCACGGCTGCGAACATCGCGCGCTTCACGCTCTGGACGGAGGGATGGGACGAAGGCGTGATCCCCGCAGGCGACGTCAACGCCGCAAGCGACATCGGACACCGCCTCTCGGCCGAGCTTGAGATCATGTCGCCCGACGACCTCGAAGAACGCTTCCGCGTGATCGTCGACGGCGCACCCGTCACCAGGCTCTACCGCCGCATCTCCGACGCCCAAACCGTCAGCCGCCTGATGAAGGACACCATGGCGCTCGGCTGGTCGGGCTTCGACATGCTCGCGCTCTCGCCCGCCGAGCAGGAGACGATGCGCCGCAGGCGCATGTTCGTCGACGCCTTCCGCAACGACTTCGACTGGACGCGCCTGCGCGCCCTCGAACTCTCCCAGGGCGCCGCGCTTCTCGAGGCCGCGCTCTACGTCGAGATGGTCCAGCCCGCCGACATCGAACGCCTGAGACACCGCATCGCGGGCGAGGCGATCGCGCGCTGCGCGAGCTGGACCGCATTCGCCCGTGCGCTTCTGTGCGCACGCACCTTCTGCAGCCTCAGGGACGGGGTGCTCAGCACTCGAAGCAGGATCGCGGAGGACGAGGCGAGGCTCACGGCGCTCCTCTCGGGCCCCTGGCAGGCCGCCTGGCCGCGCGTCGCGCCGTAGGGCGCCGCCGGGCAGGATGCCCTTCCTGAGAACCGTTCTAATCCGTTTTCCCTAAAGCATTCCGCCCAAGCGCTCTGCAGTCGCGCAACAAAGTGCGAAATTCCCTCTTGCAGAGTGCATCAAGGAGACATGAAGCGCCTTCGTTCGAGTCACAATGACTGAAACGCCGGTGCCGCGCACCGGCTCCAGTCACAGACACCCGGAGAGCATCATGCCCCTGAACCGCCGCAATTTCCTCGGAGCCGCCGCCCTTGGTGCGGGCTCCCTCATGCTCGGCTCCGCGAAGGCCGCGCCTGCGCCCGCCCTGCCCAAGTTCACGCCGCCCACGGCCAAAAAGCCGATGGCGCTCTGCTTCAACGAAAACCCGCTCGGCCTCACGCCCGCCGCCCGCGACGCCGCGATCGCAGCCCTGCCCGACGCCAACCGCTACCCGTTCGTCGCAGCCGAAAGGCTCCGCAAGGCCTGCGCCGACTTCATGGGCGGCAAGCCCGAGAACGTGATGCTCTCGCACGGCTCCGCCGAATCGATCCGCGCGAGCATCGAGGCCCACATCCGTCCCGGCGTCTGCCTCATCTGTCCCGAACTCACCTACAGCGACGGCGCCGACACGGCCCGCAAGAACAACGTCAAGGTCGTCACCGTGCCGATGGGCGCGAAGTGGTCCGTCGACCTTGAGGCCATGAAGAAGACCGTCGCGGGCATCAACGGCCCCGTCATCGTCTACTTCGTCAACCCGAACAACCCGACCTCGACCATCGTCGACTCGAAGGCCCTTCACGACTGGATCCGCTCTCGTCCGGCCGACGTCTTCTTCGTCATCGACGAGGCCTACGCCGAATACGTCCGCGATCCGTCCTTCGTCTCCTGCAAGACGCTCGTCGACGAGGGCCTCGAAAACCTGTGCGTGCTCAAGACCTTCTCGAAGATCTTCGCCATGGCCGGCATGCGCCTCGGCTTCACCTACGCCACGCCCGCCGTCGTCAACAAGGTCCGCACTCAGGTCGCCTACGACATCATGCTCAACAACTCGGCCATCGCCGCCGCGCTCGTCGAGCTCGAAGACAAGGACTTCATCCCGAACTCCCGCAAGGCCAACGAGGACGCCCGCGTGATCGTCTGCAAGACCCTCGACGAACTCGGCATCGAGTACCTCGACAGCCAGACGAACTTCATCTTCATGAACCTCAAGGCCCCGCTCAAGCCCTTCCAGGACCGCATGAAGGCGGAGAACATCCTCGTCGGCCGCCCGTTCCCGCCCGCCGTCGAATGGTGCCGCGTCTCGCTCTCGACGCCCGACGACATGAAGTACTTCGCCGCGAAGCTCAAGGAGTTCCGCCGGAAGGGCTGGGTCTGATCCGATGAGCCTTCCGCCGCGGGACGACCGTCCCGCGACGCCTTGAAAAAAATCCCGCGCGCCGCTGCCGGCCGCGGGATTTTTCCTTTCCGCTTTTCTTCGGCCGCCGTTCGACCCAGAACCTCATCAGGCCTTCAGATAGCTCTCGCCCGCCTCCGTGAGCGGGATGCCCGCCGCGCGGATGCTGCCCGCGATCTCGGCGATGCACTGCCTGATTTCGGGCCAGAGGCTCTCCGAGGTGACAGGCCAGAAGACGTAGAAGGGAATCGTGAGCGGGTTCTCGAGGGGGACCGCCGCGCAGTCGTCCGAGACGCTCATCGCCGCGAGCTCGTCCGTGATGTGCACGCCGATGCCGCGCTTGACGAACCTCAGCGCCACCTGCGTCGAGGAGAGTTCGGCCACAATCCTGTCGGGCGTGAGCGCGGGATGCAGGCTCCTGATGTACTCGCGCTCAAGCTTGTCGGCGGAAAGCAGGATGAAGTTCTCGTGCGCATAGTCCTCGAGCCTCACCTTCTCCATCCGGCTCAGGGGATTGGTCTTCGGAACCACCAGCCTGAAGGGCAGGTGCGCGATCGCCTCCTTCTGCAGGTCGTCGTGACTGCTGAGCAGCGTGCCGAAGCCCACGTCGAAGGGATGCGAGAACTTAGAGTAGTAGATGTCGCGGCTCTGGTGCACGTCCATCGTGATCCTCAGCGTCTCCTCGTGGGCCTTGAGGATCTTCGCCACTGCGGGAATGATCACGTTGCTGCAGTGGCGGGCGAGCACGGCAATGCGCAGCTGCTTCTTCGTCGAGGCCCTCTGCTTCGGAAAGTCCTCGAGCATGTGCCAGGCGCGCATCGACTCCTTCGCCACGCGATAGAACGCCTTGCCGTCCTCCGTGAGCGTCAGGTTCTTCGTCGAGCGGTCGAAGAGCCTGCAGCCGAGCCTGTCCTCGAGCTGGCTCACCGCCCTGCTCGCCGCGGGCGCGCTCATCGCGTTCTGGTTCGCGGCCGAGAGGAGCGAACCCGTCTCCACCACCGCGCAAAAGAGCTTGATCGACCTTGCCTTCAGTTCCATTTCATCCTCCTTCCGTACCTCACCGACAATTTCATTTTCCGCAATCTGCTGTGCAATATTTGCATTTTACAAAATAAAAGGCATAAGGCAAAATACTTTCCAACACGGCAGGCACGGCCTGAGACACCCAGCCTGCAACTCTCCGAAACACAAGCAACACGGCCGATTCAGAGGACATCTGATCGGCCGTTTTGCTTTTGAGGCGGAGTGCACATCCCACAAGACCCCAGTCAACTCGACGAGAAACAAATGGCCATTTACGACCCCAAGTCCCGCGTAGCGGAAGAGTTCATCAACGATCAGGAAATCCGCGACACGCTCGCCTACGCCGAAGAGCACAAGTCGGACGTTCCGCTGCTCATGAGCATCCTTGACAAGGCCGCCCAGTTCAAGGGCCTGACCCACCGCGAAGCCGCCGTGCTGCTCGCCTGCGACGTCAAGGAGGTCAACGACAGGATCTTCGAGACCGCCATCAAGGTGAAGGAGCACATCTACGGCAGCCGCATCGTGCTCTTCGCGCCGCTCTACCTCTCGAACTACTGCGTCAACACCTGCACGTACTGCCCGTACCATGCCAAGAACAAGAGCATCGTGCGCAAGAAGCTCACGCAGGAGGAGATCCGCAACGAGGTGATCGCGCTTCAGGACCTCGGCCACAAGCGCCTGCTCCTTGAAGCGGGCGAGCATCCCAAGCACAATCCGATCGAGTACATCCTCGAGTCCATCAAGACCATCTACTCGATCAAGCACAAGAACGGCGCCATCCGCCGCCTCAACGTGAACATCGCCGCCACGACGGTCGAGAACTACCGCAAGCTTCACGAGGCCGAGATCGGCACCTACCAGCTCTTCCAGGAGACCTACAACCGCAAGGCCTACGAGGAACTGCATCCGAAGGGACCGAAGTCCGACTACGCCTACCACACCGAGGCGCATGACCGCGCCATGGAAGGCGGCATCGACGACGTGGGGCTCGGCGTGCTCTTCGGGCTTGATCTCTGCCGCTACGACTTCGTCGGCCTGCTCATGCACGCCGAGCATCTTGAAGCCGTCTGGGGCGTCGGTCCGCACACGATCTCCGTGCCGCGCATCTGCCCGGCCGACGACATCGATCCGGCCTCCTTCGAGAACGCCGTGCCCGACGACCTCTTCCTCAAGATCGTCGCGCTCATCCGCATGGCCGTGCCCTACACCGGCATGATCATGTCGACCCGCGAAGGCCAGCGCATCCGCACCGAAGCCCTCAAGCTCGGCATCTCCCAGATCTCCGGCGGCTCCCGCACGTCCGTGGGCGGCTACGCCATCCGCTCCGTCCAGGAGATGGAGGAGAAGACCGAACAGTTCGAGACGAACGACCGCCGCACGCTCGACGAAATCGTCCGCTGGCTCCTCGAGAACCACTACCTTCCGTCCTTCTGCACGGCCTGCTACCGCGCCGGCCGCACGGGCGACCGCTTCATGGAATGGGCCAAGGACGGCAGCATCGCCACGTACTGCCAGGCCAACGCCATCATGACGATGAAGGAGTACATGTGCGACTACGCCTCGAAGGAAACCCGCGAGGCCGGCGAGCGCGTCATCGCCAACGAACTCCCGAAGATCCCGCACGAGAAGATCCGCATCGCCAGCGAAAAGCGCCTGATCCGCATCGCCGACGGCGAACGCGACTTCCGCTTCTGATCTTCAGGCCCATCGACCTTCCGATCAATTCGCGGGGACTCCTACGGAAGCCCCGCGCCCGAACACAGGGGAAAAAGGCCCTGCGGACCACATCGGTCCGCAGGGCCTTTTTGCTTCTGGGGCTTCTTCAGCTTCCTTTTCCGAGGAACGGCCCGGTCGGACCGGGCCCGGCCACTGCAGTCATCAATGGCGGTAGTTCACCTTGCTGCAGATCTCCTCGACGATCGGCTCCTTGAGCCTGTTGAACTCGGCCTTGTTCTTCTCGAAGAGATTGCCACCATGGGCGTCGATCGAGACGATGAGCGGACCGAACTCCTTGACGCGCATGACCCACATGGACTCGGGCTGGCCGAGTTCGGGCCAGTGGCGCTCCTCGACCTCCTCGACGCATTCGGCGGCGAGCACGGCGCAGCCGCCCGGGAAGACGCAGTGCACGGCCTTGCTTTCCTGACAGCCGGCAGCAGTCTCGGGACCCATGCCGCCCTTGCCGACGACGATCTTCACGCCCGTCTTCCTGAGGAATTCGCGCTCGTACTTCTCCATGCGCATGGAGGTCGTCGGGCCGATGGAGACGACGCGGAAGCCGGAGCGGCTCTTGTCGTCGGGAACCATGATGGGACCGGCGTGGAAGATGGCCTTGCCGGCGAGGTCGTACGGAAGGTCCATGCCTTCCTCGACATGGCGGAAGTGAACCATGTCGCGGCTCGTGATGAGGGCGCCGGAGAGATAGAACACGTCGCCGATCTTCAGGGACTCGATGTCGGCGTCAGAAACCGGCGTCGTCAGAACTTTCTTCGTCATTTTGCTGTTCTCCCAAATCAGAGCGTCATGCCCTTGTGGCTGATCATTTCGTAGCTCATGTCCGCATTGATGCGGATCGTGGCGCGGCGGTGGCCCCAGCAGCCCGTGGAAACGCCCACGGCGAGGCAGGACGGATGGCGCGCGGCCTGTTCGACGTTGACGCCCATCACGGACTTCGTGCCCGTCAGGCCGCCCGGACCGATGTTGATCTTGTTGAGGCCTTCCTCGATCATCTTCTCGAAGTCGGCGCCAATCTCGTTAGCGTTCTTCGAGCCCACGGGACGCATCAGGGCCTTCTTGGAAAGCTCGGCCGCAACCTCGACGCTCCCGGCGATGCCTATGCCCACGAGGAGCGGCGGGCAGGCGTTGACGCCGCGATCGCAGATCACGTCGAAGATGAACTTCACGATGCCCATGTAGCCTTCGGCGGGCATCAGCACCTTGGCGGCGCCGGGCAGCGAGCAGCCGCCGCCGGCCATGTAACCGTGAATGAGGCAGCTGTCGGAGTCGGGAATGATCTCCCAGTCGATCCAGGGCACGCGAACGCCCGTGTTGTTGCCCGTATTGCGCTCGTCGAAGATCTGGACGGCGTTCTGGCGAAGCGGCGCCTCGATCGTGGCGCGGCGGACGGCCTCGTCAAGGCAGGCGCGCATTTCGGAGAGAAGCGGGAAGTTGGCGCCCACCTCGATGTAGTACTGGATGACGCCCGTGTCCTGGCAGAGCGGGACGTTGAGGCGGCGGGCGGCGGCAAGGTCATCGAACATCGCGTCATACACGATGCGGGAGATGTCGGAAGTCTGCTCCTTGCGAAGTTCGGCAAGGCGGGTGGCGACGTCGTCCGGGAGAATCTTGCCCAGCACGGACGTGAAGCGCGTCATGAGCTCGGTGAAGCGCTCGGCCTTTTCCTGTTGATTCATTGTGCTCTCCTTAAGAGTCTGGTTCACGTCCTCCGAAACCGGGGCTGTCATTCGAAAGGACGCGGGGGTTCTCATCGCCTAAAGCACCTGCAGGGCCGGCGGTCCTTCAGAGCCGGATAATTTCCTATATATAGAAAAATGTTGTCCAGCATCAAGACCAGCCTGCCCTCTTAACGTTCAATGTCGTTACAGAGCAGTGCTTTCATCGATTGAGCACATTATAGAATTTTTTATATTCAACTGTCAATATGTTTTTCTACGACACGTAAAATAAATTTTTCTTCCTTCCAGACACAAAAAGGCCCGCAGAGAGCAGGGCTCGTGCGGGCCATTGAAATCGACTGCGGGGCGGGTCATCAGAGGTTGTTGCCCTCGGCGGCATCCTTTGCGGGACTGCCGAGTCTCTTTTCGAAGAATTTCACGACGCGCTCAATGACGGGCTTCTGGAACCAGGGCAGGTCGCCGTGGCCCGCGCCCTCGACGAGGACGTATTCGACGTCGGTACCGGCCTTCCTGAGAGCCTGAGCGAGATGTGCGCTCTGCATCGGGCTCACGAGGCGGTCGCCCGAGCCGTGCATGATGAGAAACGGCGGCTCGCTGCCGTCGATGTGGCCGAGCGAGCTTGCGTTCATGGCCTTCTCGCGGTCGGAGAGAATGCTCGCGCCGGGAGACTTGCCGAAGGCGGGGCCGTGTACGAGGAGCGCCTCGGTCACGGCGGGCGAGGCGTGGACCTTGGCCTGAGCCGGATCGAGTCCCTCGCCGATGGAGGTCAGGTCCGAGATGCCGTAGATCGTGCAGACGGCCTGCACGTCGGAGGAGACGTTCGTGAAGTCGCCCTTGTCGAACGCCTTCTCGCCGTTCGTGGCGCCGAGCATCTGCACGAGGTAGCCGCCCGCGGAGTCGCCGACGACGCCGATGCGCTCGGGATCGATCCCGTACTCGTCGGCATGCGCGCGCAGGTAGCGCACGGCGGCCTTGCCGTCCTCGACGAGCGCCGGGAACTTGACGGGCACGGTGCGGTATTCGGCTGCGGCCACGACGAAACCCGCGCGGGCGAGCGCATGGCGCATCTCGATGAACTTCTCGTGGTCGGCGGAGGTGAAGCCTCCGCCGGGGAAGTAGACCACGGCGGGCTTCCTCGCCTTCGTGCGCGGCGTCATCACCGTCATGCGCAGCTGACGGATCGAGCGCTGGGACTTGATCTGACTGTAGATGATGCCCGAGATCGTGTCGATGCGGCCGTCGGTCACGTCGACCTTCATGACCTCGGCGCCGGGCACGTAACCCATCAGATCGGCGCGGTCGGCGGCGAAAATCGTTCCTGCCGCGAAGAGTGCGCAGGCGGCGGGAACGGCCTTGAGCAGAAAGGCCTTGCGGATATTCATTGAAAAATTCCTTCTTGTCGGTTACGAGGGGTGCTTGAGAAGCTACATTGCCGGAGAACGGGCTCCGACCAGAAAATTCTACCCTCGTCCAACCGCCCGCGCTCAGTCGGACTTCAGTCGGAATTCAGGTGAAGCTCAGCGGGAAGTCGAAGGAAGCGGCGTCTTTTGCGAGGCCGCGAGCTCGCGCAGGCGCTTGAGCGTCATCTCGTACTGGACGTACTCGGGCGTGTCGGGATTCATGGTACTCATGAGAAGCGAAAGGCTTTCGGCCGCCGTACGCCAGTCCTCGTTGGCGGAGGCCGCAACGGTCAGGATCTCGACGGCCTTCATGTCGCCGGGCCGTCCGTCGACGGCGCCCTGCGCCAGAGGCTGGGCCTCGCGCATGCTGTCGGGACCGCCGATCGTGAGAAGCGTGGCGGCGAGTTCGAGCATCACGGCCGGATCGGCCTTCACCTTGGCGTTCGCGGCGCGTCCCCTGCGGTAGGCCTCGGCCGCCTTCGGGAAGTTCTCCTCGTCGACATGACGGCGCGCAAGCAGCACCCAGGCGCGGCCGTCCTTCGGGCTCGACTCGAGGTAGCGCTCGATCGAGGGCGTATCGGCGCGTCCGTCGTAGACCGCCTGGGCCTTCTCAAGCCCGATGAGCTCGGGCGCGCCGTTCACGGCATAGAGGCCGACCGAAACCGCAGTGACGCCCGCCACCACGGCGGCCGTCACGACGGGGCCCGAGAAGCTGCCCGCACGGCGGCCTGCGCCGTCGTTGGGATCGTGGAAGACCGCGTCGTGTTCCTCGAGCGCGCGGCGGCGAAGATCGTCGGCGAGAATCTCGTACTGCTCCGCACTCACGGCGCCCGACTTCAGGTCCTCGTCGAGCTGGGCGCGCTGTCGCCTCAGCGCCTCGGTCACGGCCGAGCCGTAGGCCTTGTCCTCGCGCTCGACGCTCGCCTCCTCCCTGCCCACGCGAAGGAGCGACGGCACGAGCGCTCCGACGGCCAGGACGAGCATCAGAAGGAGGATGAGGTAGAGAAGGATATCGTCGGGCATGTGCGTTCGTTCCGGAGGCGTTGTTCGTCTGCCTGCGCTCGGAGCGCAGGTCGTGTTTGTCCCATCACTATATATGAAACGGGCGGCTCCGCGAGGAGACGCCCGTTTCGTCGGTTCATCGCCGGGCCCCGAAGGGAGCCCGAGGCGGATTACTTCTTGGCAGCGGCCTTTTCGTCAATGGCCTTCCTCAGCAGCGCGGTGGCGTCGGAGGCTGCCTTGGCAGACTTGGCGAGGCTGCGCACGGCCATGTCGTGGTTGTGGAAGTACGCACCGTTGGCGGCAGTCCAGTATTCCCAGTTGATGTGAGCGGATTCGTGGAGCTTGCGGGCCTTGGCGAGGACCTCTTCGGACACGCCGACGGTCTTGGCGAGCTCAAACGCGTTGAACATGTCGTTCATGCGGGATTCGGCTTCGCGGACCTTGCCGTCGAAGTGGCCCTTCATCGCGTCGATCGCGGCGACCATCTGCTTCTCGTTCTTGTCCTTGTGGCAGGAGAGGCAGGTCTCCTTCACGTAGTGCTTGGGCGAGGTGGCCCAGTGCAACGTGTAGGTCTTGCCGTTTTCGTCCTTCACCTTGGGCATGTGGCAGGAAGCGCAGTCGGCACCGGCCTTGTCGTGCTTCGAGCCGAAGTACGTTTCGGCGTCGGGATGCTGCATCTTGACGAGCGTCGCGCCGGTGAGGTTGTGCTTGAAGTCGCGGAAGCCGACTTCATCGTAGTAGGCCTCGATCTGGTCGGCGTTGACCCATGGGAAGAGGTTCGTGAGACGGCTGTCGAAGCCGACCTTCTCGCCCGTCTTGACGTTCATGCCGGGGTTGCAGACGTATTCGACGTGGCACTGGGCGCACATCAGGCGGGAGTCGGCGCGGTCGAGCATGGCGACCTTGCGGTCGAAGCCGCGGACGCCGACGTCCTTGACCTCAAGCTTGGCCTGGCGGGCCGCGAAGTCCTTGTAGACGTTCATCTTGCCTTCGCGCGTCATCGCGTCGATCAGGGCGTCGCGCATGATGCGCGGCTTGGCGCTGTGCGGGTCGTGGCAGAAGTTGCAGTTCATGCCGTGCTGGACGTTGCGAACGACGTCAACGGGGTTGGAGCCGCGGTGGAACTTCGCGCCCTCGGCCTTGTCACCCATGTAGGCCCAGTCGAGCATCAGGTCGGTCGACTTGCAGGACCAGCACACGCCGTTGGCGGCAGCGGCCGTGCCCGGCTTGTGGGCCTTCTGCTCGTTGTTGTCGGGATAGTTGTCCTTGAGGACGTCCCAGGCTTTGTAGGACTTGCCGCCCTCAAGCGTCGTGTAGAGCCAGCCGTCCTTGGGCTCGAAGCGGCCGCCGAACGCACGGTCGACGATGAACTGGTCAATCGCCATGAACGTGTGGGCGCGCGGAAGGTCGTGCTCCTTCGTGAAGCCGTGGCCGCCGAGCGCGCGGTCAAAGAACGGGTCGGGTGCAGGACCGCCGGCCGCCTTCTTCGACTGGCGGGCGGGACGGTCGGACGTCATGAAGGCGGACTTGTACTGCTGCTGGTGGCAGGCGCCGCACTGGGCCGGGTCCATGTTGACGGCCGGACGCTTCTTCATGTCCTTGAGATGCGCTTCGGTGCCGGTGTGACACGTCGTGCAGGCGAGATCCTTGTGAGCGGCGCCCGCATGATCCTTGGCGACGTTGGCGTGGCAGGCTGCGCACTGATTGTCGGCCGCCTGGGCGGGAGCGCCCGCGAGAAGACCGAGAAGCGCAAGCGCGGCGGCGACGGGGGTGAGCTGTTTATGCATGTTGTTCTCCTGTGACAAGGCCGTCGCGCGGGGTCTGGCGAGGTCCTCGTCTTTTTCAAAATTTTAAGTTTGCTTAAGCCTTTCTTAAACCCTTCCGAGGTGATGGTGGAGGGTTATTCCCAATGACCGCCGGATACCCTGTCCCACAGCCTTCCGCACAAAAATACCTCTCAAGAGGTAATACCAAGGTGATGCTCACCACCGTCCCCCACCATCCCCTCTCCGCCGTCTTCGGGCACGAAAAAGCCCGTCAGCGCATCTCGGCGCGTGACGGGCGTTTTCAGAGTGTCGGAACAGGATCAATCAGGCCGGCATCAGCACTGTTCGATCTCCTCTTCCTTGTGGCGCGGCCAGCAGAGGATGCCGCGGTGGTTCGGCATGACGCTCGGATCGAATTCCGGGTTGAGGATGCCGCGCTTCTTCTGGCTGACGTAGTCGTCGAGCGCGATGAAGGCGTACTTGCCGAGGATCGCGATGGCAACCAGATTGACGATGGCCATGAGGGCCATGAAGAGGTCGGCGAGGTTCCAGACGAGGCCGAGCGAGGCGACGGAGCCGAGGTAGACCATCATCACGACGAAGGCGCGGTAGATCCAGAGCGCGGCCGGATGACGGCTGATGAAGTCCATGTTGATTTCGCCGTAGAAGTAGTTGCCGATGATCGAGCTGAAGGCGAAGAAAAGGACCGTGACGCTCATGAAGGCGTTCGTCCAGGTGCCGAGCTGGCCCGTGAGCGTCTGCTGGATGAGCTCGATGCCGGTCTTGCCGGAGTCGGCCCAGCCCGGGGTGAGCAGCACGAGCATGGCGGAGGCCGTGCACACGACGAGCGTGTCGAAGTAGACGCCGAGCGCCTGCACGAGGCCCTGCTTGGCGGGGTGGGTGGCGTCGGCAGTGGCGGCGGCATTGGGGACCGCACCCATGCCGGCCTCGTTCGAGAAGAGGCCGCGCTTGATGCCGGTCATGAGGGCCATGCCGAAGCCCGCGCCGAGGACGGCGTCGAAGTCGAAGGCGCAGCGCACGATCGTGACGAGCACTTCGGGCACCATCGTGATGTTGAGCGCCGTGACGGCGAGCGCTACGAGGATGTAGGCGCCGGCCATGACGGGAACCATCACGCCCACGACCTTGGCGATGCGGGTGAGGCCGCCGAAGATCACGAGGGCCGTGAAGCCCGCGATCGCAAGGCCCGTCATCTGCGTGTCGAAGCCGAACGAGGTCTGCATCGAGAGGCTGATGGTGTTGGCCTGGACGGAGTTGAAGATGAGGCCGTAAGTGACGGCGAGGAGCACCGCGAAGACGCTCGCGAAGAAGGAGGAGCCGATCACGTTGCCGATGTAGTAGGCGGGACCGCCCACGAAGCCGCCGCCCTTGCGCGGGGCCTTGTAGATCTGGGCAAGCGTGGACTCGACGAAGCCCGACGCGGCGCCGATCGTGGCGATCACCCACATCCAGAAGACGGCGCCGGGGCCGCCCGTGGCGACCGCGATGGCGATGCCGGCGATGTTGCCCACGCCCACGCGGGAGGCGGTGGAGACGCAGAAGGCCTGGAAGGTCGAGATGTGACCCTCGCGCGGCTTGGCACCCGCGCCCTCGGTCATCAGGCGGAACATTTCGGGAATGCAGCGGATTTGCACGAAGCGCGTGCGGACCGTGAACCAGAGGCCGATGCCGATCAGCATCACGATGAGGACGTAGGACCAAAGATAATTGTTGATCACGCCGATGATGTCATTGAGCCAGTTCATGTTTTGTGGTTTTCCTTCTCGGTCTTTTTGTTTCAGGAGGCGCAGCTTCAGGGGCGGCGGAATCCGCACCCCTGCACGGACGGTCGGGGGATCGGCCGTTCCGCGTCCGGACTGAGTGGGGATGCATCCGGAATTGTTTGCAGCAATTTATCATTGTAACAAAGGGTTTGCCCTGAGGTTGTCCGCCAAGGCCCCCTTTCTGCATTTTCCGTGCCGCACACAAGCCGGCTGCAGACTACTGCGCAGTCTTGGCGAGGCGCCTGCGCCCGCCGTGGCGGCCGCAGGTGACGACGCGCACGTCGCCCTGGCTTTCGGCGCGTGCGCGGCGAACCTTCTTGGGATCACAGACGAGCGCGCCCGCGACCTCGAGCCGATCGGCCTCGTGAAGCTTCGTCGAAGGCTCGATGCGGCGGCCGAAGACAGCGAGCCCCGCCCCCGCAGGCAGCGATGCGCCCGCCAGTCCGAGGACCTCGGAGGCCGCGGCGCCATCGGGCGCTTCGACCGTTTCGGCCGTCACGCCCGCCTCATTCACGAACAACACTTCCACACGCATGATCCCCCCCCTTTCGAAAAGCCGTCCGCGGCCGTGTCCGAAGGGCTTCGGAGCCGCGTAAAAAGCCTTACAATACAAGATTGCCGTGCAGTTTGCACGAAACGGACGCCGACCGTACGGAAGCAGGACGACAAGAATCAAAAGAACGCAATACAAGAGAACAAGAGAAACATCATGGCACTCATTCAGAACAAGCGCGCCCGCCACGACTATGCGATCGAAGAAAAGTTCGAAGCCGGCATCGTGCTCCAGGGCTGGGAAGTCAAGAGCGTTCGCGCCTCCCGCGCCCAGATCAACCTCGCGCACATCTACGTGCGCGACGGCGAGCTCTTCCTCTGCAACGCCCACATGACGCCTGCGGACCAGGCCTGCACGCACGTGACGCTTGAGTCGAACCGCACGCGAAAGCTCCTCATGCACCGCCGCGAGATCATGAAGCTCATCGGCAAGACGGAGCGCGCGGGCTACACGCTCGTGCCGCTCGACCTGCACTTCACCCGCGGCCGCGTCAAGGTGACGGTCGCGCTCGCACGAGGCATGCGCGAATATGAAAAGCGCGCCGACCAGAGCAAGAAGGACTGGAAGCGCGAGCAGGAGCGCATCATGAAGAAGGACGCCCACGGCCGCCACGTCCTCGAATAGCCTTTCCCTTTCAGACAGCAGGCTTCGGACAGACAGCCTGCTGCCGGCCCGAAGCGCCGCGAAACTGGCGCAAAACACGAACCAACACTCCACCGGGACGACCATCCACATGCCCACGCTCGACTCACCGACGCTTGACACGGTTTTCTTCGACTACGACCGCAAGCCCCTTTCCCGGCACCCGATGACCTGCCTTGCGATCTACGGCAAGGGCGGCATCGGCAAGTCCACCACGGCTGCGAACGTGGCGCTCGCGCTTGCGCAGGACGGCCGCAGGGTGATGCTCGTCGGCTGCGACCCGAAGGCCGACTCGACCGCGCTCCTGCGCGACGGCGCGAAGATCGAGACCGTGCTCTCGCTCCTGCGCACGAAGCACAAGTCCGAGCTCAGGCTCGATGACATGGTGGTCGAGGGCAAGGGCAGCGTCCTCTGCGTCGAGGCGGGCGGTCCCCGTCCAGGCGTGGGCTGCGCGGGCCGCGGCATCATCGCCGCCTTCGAGGCCCTCCGGGCCCAGGACGCCTTCAACATCCTTCGTCCCGACGTCGTGATCTTCGACGTGCTCGGCGACGTCGTCTGCGGCGGCTTCGCGATGCCCATCCGCGACGGTTGGGCCAGGAACGTCTTCATCATCACCTCGGGCGAGAACATGGCCATTCATGCGGCCGCCAACATCGCCACGGCCGTCGAGACCTTCGCCGAGCGAGGCTACGCCCGCCTCGGCGGCATCATCCTCAACGCCCGCGACGTGCCCCGCGAGGCCGAGAAGGTCGAGGAGCTCGCCTGCGACCTCAACACGACGATCGTGGGCCGCCTGCCCCGCTCGGCCGAAGTGCAGGAGGCGGACGCGCTCGGACTCACCGTCCTTGAGCACGCGCCGTCGTCCGGCATGGCCGACCGCTATCGCGAGCTTGCCCGCCGTCTCGTCGAGGCTTGCACCGCCACCAGGCCCGAGCCCGCCCGCGGCGGCTTCACGTTCTGAGGCCCGCCCATGCTCCGACTCTTCGCACACACGCCCGAACGCGTGCTTCCCGCACCCTCGGCGAAGCTCTCCGAGGCGCACTGGCCCGTGCCCTTCAGGCAGGGCCTCGAATACTCGCCGCCCGCGCGCGGGCCCTGGACCATCGTGCACGTGGGCATGCTCGTGCCCGAATGCCACGAGATCTTCGTCTGCGCCCAGGGCTGCCTCAGGGGCGTCGTGCTCAGCGCAGCCGAACTCGGCCTGCAGCGCCGCTTCTCCACGATCACCGTGACCGAGGAGCACCTGCGCGACGGCCAGCTTGAGGACACGATCATCGAGGGCGTCACGCACATCCTCGAGCGCCTCCCGAAGCTTCCGCCCGCAGTCCTCGTCTACTCGAGCTGCCTGCACCACTTCTCGGGCGCCGACCTCGGCTGGGCCTACAGGAAGCTCTCCGAGGCCTTCCCCGACGTCGTCTTCACCGACTGCTACATGACGCCCACGCTCCGCAAGAGCGAGATGCCGCCCGACAACAAGATGCGCAGGCAGCTCTACCACGGCCTCAGGCCCGCCGACCTTCCCAAGGGCGGCCTGCTTGTGGCGGGCTCCCTCGAGGCCTTCGGCCCCGAGAGTGACTTCGCGCGCGCCGCACACGCGGCGGGCGTCCCGTTCTTCGAGCTCCCGGGCATGACGACCTACGAGGAATACCGCCGCATGGCGCATGCGCGCTGGGTCGTGACGGTCAATCCCGCGGCCCTTCAGGCGGGCAGGTTCCTCGCCGAGCGCCACGGCATGCGCCACCTTCAGCTGCTGCTCGACTACAACGAGCAGCGCATCGACGACTCGCTCGGAACGCTCGCCGAACTCACGGGCATTCCGCTCTGGGACACCACGGCCGAGAAGTCCGCCGCCAGGACCGCGCTCGCGCAGGCGGCCGACGCGCTCGCGGGCCGTCCCGTGGCGATCTGTCAGACGGCGACGACGCGCCCCGTGGCGCTCGCACGCCGCCTCGTCGAGTCGGGCATCCGCGTCACGGACCTCTACTGCGACAGCTTCCTGTCTGCGGACAAGACCGACTTCGAGATTCTTCGCAAGAAGGCGCCCGGCATTCTCGTGCATCCGACGACTGTGCCCGAGATGCGCTTCGCGACGCCCGCCGAAAAGCGCGACGACATCGTGGCCATCGGCCAGAAGGCCGCCTTCTTCACCGGGGCGACCCACATGCTCAACATGATCGAGGGCGGCCCCTGGTGGAGTCACGGCGGCGTGAGAAGCCTCGCGCTCGCGCTTGCGGCTGCGGCACGCGAGCCCGTCGACGTCGACCGCATCATCAGCGTCAAGGGATACGGGTGCAACGGATGTTGTTAGACTACACGCAAAGCTCCATGTCGACCTACACGGCCGACTGCTCGGGCGTCGCAAGCGCCCTCTATGAACTCGGCGGCATGACCGTCATCCACGACGCCTCGGGCTGCAACTCGACCTACACCACGCACGACGAGCCCCGCTGGAACACGATGCCCTCGGCCGTCTTCATCTCGGCGCTCACCGAGATGGACGCCGTGCTCGGCAACGACAGCCGCATCATCGACGACATCGTCGACGCAGCCCGCAAGCTCACGCCCGCCTTCGTCGCCATCGCCGGCACGCCCATTCCCATGATGACTGGCGTCGACCTCAAGGGGATCGCCCGCCTCGTCGAAAGCCGCACCCGCATTCCGTCCTTCGCCGTCCAGACCAACTCCATGCGCGCCTACAGCGTGGGCTGCGCACAGGCCTGGATCGAACTCTCGCGCCGCTTCGTCGTTCCCAACGGCGCCCGCGCGGGGTCCTTCGGCATCAACCTTCTGGGCGCGACGCCTCTCGACTTCTCGACGGGTGGCATGCTCGAGTCCCTCAGGGCCGCCGCCGCACGCGCAGGCTACACGATCAACGCCTGCTGGGCGATGGGCGACAAGCTCGAATCCCTCGCCAACACCGCGGCCGCGCGCGTCAACGTCGTCGTGAGCTCGTCCGGGCTTCCGCTCGCGCAGTGCTTCGAGCGCTGCTTCGGCACGCCCTACGTCTGCGGCCTGCCCGTGGGCGGACTTGCTCCCCGCTGGCACGCGGCCGTCGAATGGGCCGCGAAGAACCGCTGCAGCGTGCCCGCCGCCGACTTTCTCGGCGCGGATGCGGGCGGCACCCGCACGGCCGTGCTCGGAGAGCCGCTTGCCGCCGCCTGCACGGCCGCGGCCGTCAACCTCGAGCAGCCCGGAAGCTGCAGGGCGCTCTCGCCCCTGCCGTCCCTCGGCATCGAGGCGCCCATTCTCTCCTCGAACCTTTCCGAGGACCTCCTGCGCGCCATGCTCGGCGGCACGGAGGTGCTCGCCGCCGACCCGCTCTTCGACATCATCGCCGAGGAGGCCCGCGTCGGCCGCACCATCGCCTTCCCGCACGAGGCCTGCTCGGGCCGCATGTACAGGAGCGGGATCGTGAACATTCTCGAGCGCGCCCCGTTCGACGCACTCGTCGGCAATCTGCTGGACACTGCAAAATGACCTTCAATCTGAAGCACTGCGCCCTCGTCTGCGGCGCACTCGCCCTGGCCGCGACCTCCGCGGCCGCACGCACCGTCGTCGACGACAACGGCACCAGCGTCGAGATCCCCGACCACGTCAACCGCGTGGTCGTCACGAACATCCTTCCGCTCGCCTCCGCCGTGACGGTCTTCCTCAACGACGGCAAGACCGTGGTGGGCATGCATCCCGCCTCCTACTCGGCCGCCAAGAGCGGGCTCCTCGGCAAGCTCTATCCCGACGTCCTCAAGGCCGACACCTCCTTCATGCAGGGCGCGAGCCTCAACGTCGAGGCCCTGATGGCCCTCAGGCCCGACCTCGTCCTCGTCAACGCGCCCGACAAGCGCACGCTCGACGCGGTCCGCAACGCGGGCATTCCCGCCTTTGGCATCAGCCCGAGCAAGTGGCACTACGACATCATCGAGACGCACGCCCAGTGGATGAAGAGCCTCTCCGAGATCTGGCCCGAGCACAAGGGCAAGGGCGACCTGATCGACAGCCGCTCGAAGGCCATCGCGAAGATGGTCGCCGACCGCACGAAGGACCTCAGGCCCGAGGAGCGCAGCAAGGTTCTCTTCCTCTTCCGCTACGACGCCCGCCAGATCGTCACTTCGGGGCGCAACTTCTTCGGCCAGTACTGGTGCGACGCCGTCGGCGCCAGGAACGTCGCCGAGTCCGTGACGGCAGACAACGCCAACGCCATCGTCTCGATGGAGCAGATCTACGCCTGGAACCCCGACGTCGTCTTCATCACGAACTTCACGGCCGCCACGCCCGCCGACCTCTTTGATAACAAGATGGCGGGCCACGACTGGTCCGACGTGAAGGCCGTCAAGGACAAGCGCGTCTACAAGCTCCCGCTCGGCATCTACCGCAGCTACACGCCTTCGGCCGACACGCCGCTCACGCTGCTCTGGATTGCCAAGCAGGTCTATCCCTCGCGCTTTGCCGACATCGATCTCACCAAGGAGGTCAAGGCCTGGTACAAGGACGTCTTCGGCGTGACGCTCACCGACGCCGACGTCGACATGATGTTCAATCCGGGCGAAGGCGCGAGCACCGGCGCCACGGTCGCCACCCGCAGCAACGGCTGATCCATGTCGAACGTCTCCACCGCACGCGCGCGAAGCGCCCAGGCCGCAGGCGCGGCCGCGGGGCGCTTCCGCCTCGTCATGGCCTCGCTCGCCCTGCTGCTCGCCGTCACGGCCGTCGCCTCGCTGTGCCTCGGCCGCTACAGTCTCACGGGCACCGAAGTGATGGCCGTGCTCCTGCCCGACGGCTGGCTTTCCGTCGAGACGAACCGCATGATGGAGAACATCGTTCTCAACGTGAGGCTGCCGCGCGTGCTTCTCGCGATCATTGCGGGCGCGGGACTCGCCATGTCGGGCGCCGCCTTTCAGGCGCTCTTTGCGAATCCGCTCGCCGCGCCCGACACGCTCGGCGTCGCCACGGGCGCCTCGTTCGGCGCCGTCCTAGGCATCCTCTGGGGCTGGAACGGCATGGGCATTCAGCTCATGAGCCTGGCGACGGGCCTCTCCGCAGTCTTCTTCGTGATCATCATCAGCCGCGTGCGCAACACGAGCTCGATCCTCATGATCATTCTCTCAGGCATGGTCGTCGGAGCCCTCTTCTCGGCTCTCGTCTCCCTCGTCAAGTACGCGGCCGACCCGCAGGACGTGCTGCCGTCCATCACCTTCTGGATGATGGGGGCGCTCACGGGCGCGACCAAGTCAAGCGTGCTCGCGGGCACGCCCATGGTGCTCCTCGGCATGCTCGTTCTCTGGCTCCTGCGCTGGCGCCTCAACGTGACGACCCTTCCGACTGACGAGGCCGCAAGCCTCGGCATACCCGTTCGCAGGATCCGTGCAGGCGTCATCATCGCCGCCACCATGATCACGGCCTCGGTCGTCTCGATGTGCGGCCTCATCGGCTGGGTGGGCCTTCTCGTCCCCCACGCCGCACGCATGGTCTTCGGTGCGAACAACCGCTTCGTGCTGCCCGCCTCGATGGTCATGGGCGCCCTCTTCATGCTCGTGATCGACACCGTCGCGCGCACCGCCACGCAGAGCGAGATTCCCGTCTCGATCCTCACGGCCGTCGTGGGTGCGCCGTTCTTCATCTATCTTCTGCGCCGCACGGGCGGCATCTCGGGGTAGCGCCATGTCCCTTGAAGTGATCCACGGCGGCTACGCCTGGCCGGGCCGCGAACCCGTTCTCACGGGCGTCAACTTCCGCTTCGACGGCACGGGCGTCATGAGCATCCTCGGCCCCAATGGCGCGGGCAAGACGACGCTGCTGCGCTGCATGCTCGGCCTTCTCAAGTTCACGGAGGGCGAGGCGAGGCTCGACGGCCGCCCCGTCTCCAACTGGAAGCCCCGCGACTTCTGGCGCACGATCGGCTACGTACCTCAGGCGAAGCTCCCGGGCTTCGCCTCGATGACGCTCGCCGACATGGTCGTCCTCGGCCGCAGCGCGCACATCGGCCCCTTCAGCCTGCCATCCGACGCGGACTGGGAGGTGGTCGACCGCGTCATGACCGAGGTCGGCATCGAGCACCTCGCGGGGCGCCTCTGCAGCGAAGTCTCAGGCGGGCAGTTCCAGCTCGCGCTCATCGCCCGCGCGCTCGCGGCCGAACCCAGAATCCTCGTGCTCGACGAGCCCGAATCGAACCTCGACTTCCGCAACCAGATGGTGGTCCTCAACGTCATCGAGCGTCTCACCGAGCAGGGTCTCGGCGCCGTCATCAACACGCACTTCCCCGCGCATGCGCTCGAGATCTCCACGAAGACGCTCCTCGTCCCCAGGCACAGGCCGCCCATCTTCGGCGACACCCGCGACGTCATGACCGAGGATCTCCTCTCAGACGTCTTTGACGTGCGCGTGCGCATCAGGGAGCTCGACTTCCCCGAGCGCCACTACACGTGCGTCGCCGCCGTCGAACCCCGACACGGAGGAGCGTGACGAAAAGAATGACGCAGAGGCCTGCGGAGAGGCCCCGGACATTCTGTCCTGCATTAATGGAAAAAGGACCGGCCCGCGGATTGCGGAACGGTCCTTTTCTTCATCGGGCCTCCCCTGCGCGGGCAGAGGAGGCTTCATGCGGATCATCGCTCGGAGGGCTGCAGGGGCTCGTCCTTGTCGTCCTCGACGGCGAAGGCCGCCTGCTGTTGCTGCTGGGCGACAAGCCCCGCCTCGAGTTCGCTCTGCAGGAGCTTCACCATCATGTAGCGGTTGAGCACCTCACGGGCGAAGAGCAGGTAGCCGAGGTAGAGCTCGGACTTGCGCAGCGAGATCTTCTCCTCCCCGATCTGGGTCATGAAGTCGCGCTGGGCCTCGTCGATGAGCTCGAGGGCCTGCGTGCAGTTGGCCGGCACGAAGTTGTCGCGGATCATGATCAGGCGCTTGGAGAGGGTCTTGATGTTGTCGCGCATGCGTCCCGTGAAGGGCGAGTGGGAGTTGGCCACGTAGTTCTGTGCGACGCCGATCTGGTCGCGCAGGGAGTGGCTCACCTCCTTCATGCTCGTGAAGGCGCGGTAGTAGAAGTTGCGGGCGTCGCGGTCGGAGCGCGAGCCACCGCCCTCAAGGGCCATGTTGTAGTACTCTCCGCGGCGCATCGTGATGAAGTCGAAGAGCTGTGCGGCGTCGCCCTTGAGCTCGCGCAGCTTCTGATCGTCCTCGTCGAGGAAGGCCTGAAGGCCCTGCGCGTAGAGCGTGAGCGTGGCGTTGAGGTTGTCGTTGACGCTTTCGGTGAGCAGGTCGCGGATGCTGGCCTTGTCGCCGCGGTCGATGCGCTCGTGGTCGGGCGTCTCGTCCTCTTCCTTGACGAAGAAGTTCGTGCGGATGACGACGATGAGCGCGAGCACCATCATGATGAGCTGAAGCGGCTCGCCCCAACTGATGAAGAGCATGCAAATGAGGCCGCAGGCTGTGAAGGCCGTGAAGGCGGTCATGAACCAGCCGGAGATCACGGTGAGCACGCCCGAGATGCGGTACACGGCGGACTCGCGGTCCCAGGCGCCGTCGGCGAGCGACGAACCCATGGCGACCATGAAGGTCACGTACGTGGTCGAGAGCGGGAGCTTCAGGCTCGTGGCCGAGGCGATGAGCGCGGCGGCGAGCACGAGGTTCACGCTGGCTCGGATCTCGTCGAACGGCAGCTCGACCTCGCCCGGCGCGAGCTTCTTCTTCTCGAAGCGCGTGGCTAGGCTCTTGATGACGGAGGCCGGAATGATCTGATGGGCGAGGTTGTTGAAGCGGATCGCGGAGCGCACGACGACGCGGGCGGGAAGCGAGGAACCGAACTGCTCCTTGCCGCCGCGGGCGGACGAGGCGAGGCTGATCGAGGTGCGGATGACGCGGTGGGCCTTCTTGGAGAACCAGAGCGTGAGCACCATCACGAGGCCGGAAGCAAGCAGGAAGTAGGTCGGCGTGCCTTCGTTGTGGCGCAGGCCCTCCATCGTGAAGGTCGTCGGATCGGCGCCCTCGACCGCGGACCAGATCTCATAGGAGGAGAGCGCGGCGAGCGGCACGCCGATGAAGTTCACGAGGTCGTTGCCCGCGAAGGCGAAGGCGAGCGAGAACGTGCCGGCGAGAATGATGATCGGGAAAATGTTGATGCGCAGCGCCATGATGAGCGCCTGGAAGAGCACGGTCAGGATGGCGAAGCAGCCGAGCAGGAGTTCGGTCGTGTTGGCGTCGATCCAGGAGATCCACTCGGGCTGCATGAAGGACGCGCCCTTGGCGCCCTTGATCACGAGGAAGTAGAAGACGGCCGTAAGCGAGACGCCGCCGTAGATGCCGCCGAAGAGCTTGTAGTAGCGCTCGTAGTTGAAGGAGAAGATCAGACGCAGCAGATACTGCACGAAGAGGCCTGCAAAGAAGGCCACGACGACGGATACGAGAATCGCCATGATCATGGCGAGCGCCTTGGCGGAGTTGAGGTAGAGCCCCAGATCCGCAATGGGCGCGCCGCTCGACCAGACCTTGTAGCAGGCGAGCGCGGTGGCGCCGCCGAAAAGTTCGAACACGATCGAGACGGTCGTGGAGGTGGGAAGGCCGAGGGAGTTGAAGGTGTTGAGCAGGAGGACGTCGCAGACCATCACGGCCGTGAAGACGATGATCACTTCCTTGAAGGTGAAGTGCTCGGGCACGAGAACGCCTGTGCGGGCGACCTCCATCATGCCTGAGGAGAAGGTGGCGCCGAGCAGGACGCCCAGACTGGCCACCGTCATGATCACCCAGAAGGGTGCCGTGCGGGAGCCGACGGCGGAATTGAGGAAGTTGACGGCGTCATTGGAGACGCCGACGAAGAGGTCGATGACGGCAAGCGCGCCCAAAAGCGCCAGCGCAGCAAGTATGAATGTATCCATTCGATTTGTATCTGCCCGAACGGCCCGGCCGGTGCCGACGCTCCGAGGGAAACGACTTCACGGCGTGACAGTTCCTGACAATTTGCAATCAGTATTAATGGTTCGATTGTATCGAACCTCAGGCCGTATTTGGGGACCCGTCTGCTGAAAACACTCAAAATGACAGCACCGCGCGGAGAAGCCGCGAGCTCGTACCAGCTTCGAATTACTCCCAAAAGCGATGCCCTGCGGGACTAGCGCAGCTGGGCGGGACTGCCGTGCGAGTTCTCCTCGTTCTTCGGACGCATGTACCAGAGGAAGATGACAAGCGGCAGGAGAATGAAACCGCCGAGGAAGATGACGGACTTGAGCGGCAGGTACATGGCCATGCCGCCGCCCACGAGCGGGCCGATCACGCTGCCGACCTGCTGTGCCGCGTAGGAGAGGCCGAAGATGCGGCCGCGGTCCTCGGGCGGCGTGCTCATCGTGAGCACGGCGTTGATGGCGGGGAAGATGCCCGCGAAGGTGAGGCCGCCGATGAAGCGCCAGACGGCGAACGGCACGAGCGTGTCGGGAATCGCCTGGATCATGCCGAAGCAGGCCGTGCCCGCAAGCGCCGTGTAGAGCGCGGGGCGGTATCCCCACTTCTGGCCGATGACGCCCCAGAGGGGCGAGGCGATCACGCCCGAAACGCCGACCACGGAGAAGACGATGCCGGTCACGAAGACGATGCGGTCCATGCTGCCCTGGAGCTCGCCGATGTACATCGGCATGACGGGCTGCTGCAGGAGGATCGTGAGTTGCACGACGCCCGCGCACAGGAGCATGCGCTGCACGACGGGAATCTTGAGAAGGCTGGTCTTCTCGCGCGCGGCGGCCGCCTTCTTCTGCTCCTTTCTCGGAGGCTCGTGGATGAAGAAGAGGATGAGGAGCGTGATGACGGCAAGTGCGGCGCCGCCGATGAAGAAGGTCATGCGCATCGAGAAGAGCTCTGCGAGCGCCCCGCCGAAGAAGGGCCCGAGAACGCCGCCCGCAGTCATTCCGCCCTGCATGATGCCCATGGCCAGGCCGATGCGCTCGCGCGGCACGGTGCTCGCCATGATCGCGAGGCAGGCGGGCCAGAGGCCCGAGGCGAAACCCTGGAAGCAACGCATGGCCAGCAGTTGCCACTCGTTCTGGACGATGCCGCCCAGCGCATAGGAGACGGCGAGGAGGATTGCAGCGCGCAGCGCCATGAGCTTGCGCGAGCGTTTGTCGGCCATGGCGCCCCAGATCGGGGCCATGACGCCTGAAATCAGAAAGGAGACCGAAAAGACGAGACCGCTCCAGAAATTCGCCCGCGACTGCTCGACGCCGAGCTCCTCGATGAGGTACATCGGCAGAAAGGGGATGAGCATCGTGTAGCTGAGTGACATCAAAACCGCGCTCAGGGTCAGGATGACGAGCGTCGTCTTCCAGTGGGCTTGGATCGCTTGTGTATCAGGCACGTCGGATCTCCGTTGTGGGTTTCTGGCTGTTCTTCTTCGTCCTGCCGCCGAGGGGAAGCGGACTCGACAATGATACGCCCGGGCGGGAGTCCTGAACAGCCCGAACCTTTTGGCGGGCCCAAAAGAAAAGGGAGCGTCTGGTCGAACGCTCCCGTAAGATCCGTGAAAAGTGAAAGGGGGCATGCCCTTTCGGGCGCTCCGGAGATTCGCACGGGCTGGTCTTCCCGACGATCCTCCATCCCTTCACAGGCGGCCGCTGCAACCGGAGAGTCATGCCGGCTGCGGGCCGTCGGGCAGTCACGGACTGCCGATGGTCCGGCAGCATCTGGTCGTGGCGCTCCTTTGCACATCCCCCGATGTAAGCGCCGATGCCGCCTGCGTCTGAAGCCGCCTGATCCGGCCTCATTCGCCTGAGTCGAACGGTTGGTTCCGTTCAACTGCACGCAAATTTTAGTGGTTTTCGGCGGAATTTCTACTCCTTTAGGCTAACTCCGCACCCCAATTCCGCACTTCTTTTGACGATAATCAGGTAATTTCACCTGTTTACATCTCGGTTAGGGATATCCCCAAGGATGTCCTTCTACCCCCACCGAGGTATGTCTCGGACCACATGCCGGGGCATGCATGAAGGCGAGCGCCCGCCCTCATTCTGTGGAAACCCTTACTCATGATCGGTGCGCTCGGGAAACAGTCTCTCCACGAGCTGCCTGATCATCTGAGCGGGATCCGAGAAGGGCGCGTCGGCAAAGAGCGCGTGTCCCGCGCCGCCCTTTGCACGGGAGGCCGCCACGTGGTAGGTCTCGCCCGTGTAGGCGTCGAGGAAGGTGAGCGACATGGAGGCGGGGGCCTCAAAGGGTCTCAGGGTCCTGCCCGTCGAGAAGGTGACGATGCCCCGGCAGCGGCGCACCGACGGCAGGTCGCCCGTCTCGAGGAGCTCGGGTTCGAAGCCGCGGTCGCGGAGCATGCGCGCGAGCGTCAGATCGAGCGAGGCGGAATGCTCCTCGGCGGGCACGACGCACAGCGACCTGTAGGACTGATAGGGGCTTCGGTAGGAGGGTTCCTCAGGGGCCGCCTCCTGAGTGCTCGAGCAGGCGGCGAGCAGCGAGGCCGCGGCACAGGTCGCGCACAGGGCGGCGCGCCTTTTCACCTTTTTCAAAATTCGTGCTTCCATCCTTCTCCTCATATATGGATCTCAATGACGATAGGTTACACCCACTGACCGTAGCCCAACCCGTTTGCGCGTACAATTCTCCACTTCCGAACCCGCTTCCGAAAACAACCCATTTCCAGTACGCCGACCATGTCCAAGAACAAGTCCGGGGCCGCGAACCGCCCTGCCCTCTACAATCCGACCGCCGCCTGCGTTCTCGCGCTCCTCTTCACGCCGATCTTCGGCGCCCTGCTTCAGGCGCGCAACTGGGACGCGCTCGGCGAACACGGCCGCGCCCGCGCCTCGCGCATGTGGGTGCGCACGACGCTCTGGCTCCTTTTCGTCTTCGTCATCATGCAGGCCGTTTTCCAGAACGAGCCCTTCATGCAGTTCGGCGGCCTCTACTTCCTCGTCGTCACCTGGGCAAGCTGGATGGTCACGACCGGCTGGAAGCAGATCGGCTACGTGCGCGAGCTCTTCGGCAGCGACTATCCCCGCGAGCGCCTCGGCCGCGTGACGATCTTCGCGGGTGGCTGCTGGGTGATCTACTCCATGGTCTCCATCTCGATCGCGATGGCCATCCAGCTCACGGGCCTCGACAAGATGCTCCCTGGCGCCGAGCGTGCCGAAAGTCAGGGCGTCGTCCTGCGCGTGCCCGAAGGGTCCGACAAGGTGGTGGTGGAGCCGCTCCCCGTCGAGACCAGGAAGGCCGAATAAGGCCCTCCTCACTTCCGCATGCCCAAGCGTCCCGACCCGCGCTTTCCGATTCCCGCCCCTGAAAAGGCCGAGGACTACGTGCTCGACCTGCTCGGCGGCATCGTGAGGCGCAGGCCCCTCACGGGCGAGGAGGCGATGGCCCAGCTCATCCGCCTCGAGGAGGACGCCCGCCGCGGCAACCCAGCCGCACAGACCGAATTCGCCCGCCGCCTTCTCACCGACGCGCCCGACAGCCGCAAGAACCGCCGTGCGCTCTCGCTCCTCAGGAAGGCCGCCGCCCGAAAGCTCCCCGAGGCCCTTCACCTGCTCGGCGTCGTCATGCTGCGCGGCCAGGGGTTGGATGCGGATCCCGCCGAAGGCGCGAAGCTCCTTGAGGAAGCCGCCTATCTGGGCAGCGCAGGCGCGGCCGCCGGCCTCGCCCGACTCTGCCGCATGGGGCTCGGACGCCCCTCATCCGACAGGGACGCACTCTACTGGTACCGAATCGCGGGCGCCAAGGGCCACACCGCCTCCCAGCGTGAGGCGGGCCTCATGCTCAGGGACGGATGCGGTGCCCGCGCCAACAACGACGAGGCCGCCAGATGGCTCAGGGCCGCCGCCCAGGGGCGCGACCCTCAGGCCCAGTACGAACTCGCCCGCCTTCACCAGCGCCGAGGCTGGGCGGGCGCCGATCCCGAGGAAGCCGCCCGATGGCTCACCGAAGCCGCCCTTTCGGGCGTCGTCGAGGCGCAGTACCGCCTCGGCGTCCACTACTGGGCGGGCAGGGGCGGCAGGGTCGACCTGCGCGAGGCCGTCCGCTGGACGTGCCGCGCCGCCGAAAACGGCAGCACGCAGGCCCTCACCACCCTCGCCGACTTCTTCCTGACGGGCTCGGCCCTCGACATGAACCGCTTCAATGCCTACACGCTCCTCAAGTGCGCCGCCAGGCTCCACGACGCGGGCGCCGCGACCACGCTCACCGCACTCGAGCGCATGCTCACCCGAAGCGAGAAGGCCCGCGCCACCCGCCTTGTGATGATCTCGAAAACCCCTAGGGTCCTCGTCGAGACCCTCATCCCCCGCCAGAGCCGCTGAAAGCCGCCCGGTGCTGCACAAGGCCCTCCCCGCCTGCGTAAAAAAAAGGTCAGAATCCCTGCAGGACAGGGATCTGACCTCAACAACCAAAAGCATATGGATGACGGACATGACTCCGCATTGCTTCGCCGGCATCGGCCGACAGATTCATTCTGCCACTGTCCGCTCTCCCTCTCAATGCCTCCAAACCGCTTTCCCGGGGCTTTTGCCTGCCCGACGGCATGCGGGATCAAGCTTCACCTCCCTCTTAACACTTTTTTCTACCTCTGAAGTAGCATGGGATTTACCCTAGTAACACTTCAAGGCGAGGCCTCCCGAGTTTTTGCCGAGTGCGTCCCGGAACTGATCGAGTGTTTTCACCTATGCAGCGGCGTACGGTATCACCTCCCCCAACTTCCCTGTGCCATAGGCGTTGCAAGGCCACGTACCAAAATTCCCTTGCCTTGCAACAAGTTGCGAAACGCCTTCACAAATGAAATCGGCACCCTTGAGGGACAATTCCCTGTCTTTCGCTGCAGGGCAGGGTTTTTGCTTGGGTTTACCTTTGGAGTCCGCATCGCTACAATGCTAGGCATGCGAAATCACGGGATATTCCATTCGCCTCTAGGAGCGGCATTTTCGCCCTTTTGTCGTTTACAGGCACTCCCCTGATTCTTCACCGCAAACCCTCAAAATATTCTTCGTCTCCGCCGCCACATCCCTTTCAACTGACGGGGGCGGGCAGATCCACCAGGAGTGTTCAAATGAATCGTTTCGACCTCGTTGACCGCATTGCCGCACGCAACAACATTTCCAAAGCTGAAGCTGACCGTGTCGTCGTGAGCGTTTTTGAAGAAATCATGTCCGCCGTTACGATGGGCGATTCCGTGACTCTCATTGGCTTCGGCAGCTTCCGTGCCGTTGAAAGCGCTCCCCGCACGGGCCGCAACCCCGCCACCGGCGAAGCCATCCGCATTCCGGCCGTTCGCAAACCGAAGTTCGTCGCCGGCACGTACTTCAGGGAAATCGTCAACAAGTACGAGGTCATCAAGGACGAAGAATGACGGCAAGGCTCTCCAAGCCTTCCGCCTGATTGAAGAAGGTCCGCGTCGCACACTGCGTCGCGGACCTTTTTTCATCCATTTGCCGGCCTTGGCTCAGTCCCGCCTGAGCGTGAAGCGCTCGAATCCCGAGCGGAGCTTCTCAAGCACGGGTTCGGAGGGCCATGCGGGATCCACGGCGCCGAACCTTGCGATGAGTCCCGGCGGCTTGCGGCAGATCTGGAGCGCATAGTCCTTCACGTTGCGCGCCTGAAGAAAGGCGGCCGTCTCCAGAAGCTGCGCTTCGCTGAAGTAGTCGGGATGCGCCGTCGTGCGGCACTCGAAGGGAACGCCCGAAGCGAGAAGCAGCCCGAGGCTCTCGGTCCACTTGTCCTGCGCGCTCTCAACGCCCGTCACCATCGCCCAGTGAGCACCGTCGGCGGGCACCGCCTTGACGTCGAGCCCCACCCAGGAGAGGTCGGGGAGCACCTCGGCGAGCCTCGCGGGGTAGCTGCCGCCCGTGTGCAGGCCGACCTCGTACCCCATCTCCTTCACGGCCCGCACGGCGGCGGGAAGCGCAGGATCGAGGCAGGGCTCGCCGCCCGAGAAGACGACGCCGTCGAGAAGACCGTGGCGCCGCTTCAGAAGAGACTCCAACTCCTCCCAGGACGAATGCTCGAGCCCGGGATCGAAGCTCCTCTGCTGCATCCAGCTGTTCTGGCAGTAGACGCACCGCCAGGGACAGCCCTGCACGAACGCCACCGCCGAGAGCCTGCCCGGAAAGTCGATGGTCGTAAAGGGCGTGAGGCCCGCGAGCTTCAGTTCCGAAGCTGCGGGCCCGTTTCGGTCATGACCGTTCATGCCGCGGCCTTATTCGGCCTTCTGGCACTTGCAGTCGTGTTCGGCCGCGCGCTTTTCCGTGAAGCAGACGCGTTCGGCGAACTCGCCCTTCTTGCCGGTGTTGAAGGACTGCACCGGACGGTGGTAGCCCATCACGCGGGTCCAGACTTCGCAGGGCTGGCGCTCTTCGTTCGTGAGTTCAACGTCCTTCTTGACTTCGTTGGTCATTTTCGTGACTCCTGATAAAAAAGTTGTTTTTCTTCGGAGGCCCTTCAGGAGGCCTCCTCCCTTGCGGCCTTCGCGCGCTTCTTCGCCAGCAGCTCGGCGTCGCACTTCGGGCAGAAGTCGTGGCGGCCCGACAGATAACCGTGCTTGGGACAGATCGAGAACGTCGGCGTCACCGTGATGTACGGCAGGCGGAAGCGCGTGAGCGTGCGGCGCACGAGGTCGCGGCAGGCCTCGGGCGAGGAGACCGCCTCGTTCATGTAGAGGTGGAGCACCGTGCCGCCCGTGTACTTGCGCTGCAGGTCGTCCTGGCGCTCGAGCGCCTCGAACGGGTCGTCCGTGAAGTTGACGGGCAGCTGCGAGGAGTTCGTGTAGTACGGATTCGCGGGCGTGCCCGCCTGCAGGATGCCGGGGAAGCGCTTGCGGTCCTCCTTGGCGAAGCGGTAGGTCGTGCCCTCGGCCGGCGTCGCCTCGAGGTTGTACATGTGGTCCGTCTCCTCCTGGAACTCGACGAGGCGGGCGCGAACATGATCGAGCAGGCGCAACGCAAAGGCATGGCCCCAGTCCGTCGTGATGTCCTCCCTGTCGCTCGTGAAGTTGCGGATCATCTCGTTGATGCCGTTGACGCCGATCGTCGAGAAGTGATTGCGCAGCGTGCCGAGATAGCGCTTCGTGTACGGGAAGAGACCCTGGTCGATGTGGCGCTGGATGACCTTGCGCTTGATCTCGAGGCTCGTCTTCGCAAGCTCGAGCAGATAGTCGAGGCGGCGCAGAAGCCCCTCCTCGTCATCCTTGAAGAGGAAGCCCAGACGCGCGCAGTTGACCGTCACCACGCCGAGCGACCCCGTCTGCTCCGCGGAGCCGAAGAGGCCGTTGCCGCGCTTGAGCAGCTCGCGCAGGTCGAGCTGCAGGCGGCAGCACATCGAGCGGATCATGTTGGGCTTGAGCTCGGAGTTGATGAAGTTCTGGAAGTACGGCAGGCCGTAGCGCGCCGTCATGTCGAAGAGCCTCATCGCATTGGGGCTGTCCCAGTCGAAGTCGGGCGTAATGTTGTAGGTCGGAATCGGGAACGTGAACACGCGTCCCTTCGCATCGCCCTTGAGCATCACCTCGATGTAGGCCTTGTTGATCATGTCCATCTCGGCCTGCAGGTCGCCGTAGGTGAAGGGCATCGTCTCGCCGCCGATCACCGGATGCTCGGCGCGCAGGTCCTCGGGACACGTCCAGTCGAACGTGAGGTTCGTGAACGGCGTCTGCGTGCCCCAGCGGCTCGGCACGTTCAGGTTGTAGATGAGCTCCTGCATGCACTGGAGCACTTCGGCGTAGGGCAGGTTGTCCTTCCTGATGAAGGGCGCGAGATACGTGTCGAAGCTCGAGAACGCCTGGGCGCCCGCCCACTCGTTCTGCATCGTGCCGAGGAAGTTGACGATCTGGCCCGTAGCGGACGAAAGGTGCTTCGGCGCCGCGGCCTCGACCTTGCCGGCCACGCCGTTGAGGCCCTCGTTGAGGAGCGTCCTCAGCGACCAGCCCGCGCAGTAGCCCGAGAGCATGTCAAGGTCGTGGATGTGCAGATCGGCCTCGCGGTGCGCGCGGCCCACCTCGGGCGGATAGATGAAGTTGAGCCAGTAGTTGGCCATCACCTTGCCGGAGACGTTCAGGATGAGGCCGCCGAGCGAATAGCCCTGGTTGGCGTTCGCGTTGACGCGCCAGTCGATCTGGTCGAGGTATTCGTTGATGGAGCTTTCGACGTTGACCCAGCTCTGCTTGGCGTCGCGAGCCTTCGTGCGGGTCTCGCGGTAGACGATGTAGGCGCGGAGCGTCTTGAAGCAGCCCGCCTCGAAGAGCGCATGCTCGACGGCGTCCTGAACAAGTTCGATGCACAGCGTCGACTTCTCATCCAGACGCGGCAGCACGTACGCGCAGACGAGATCAAGGGCCTTGGCCTCGCCGAACTCGCCCGTCGCCTTACCGGCGCGCGTGACGGCGCTCACGATCTTCGTGACGTCGAAGGGCTTCACGCTGCCGTTTCGCTTGACGATGTGCTTGCCGGCGAACCGTTCACAAATCTCCATTTGCTTCTCCATAGAATTGCCGCGAGGGAACATCCGACTTCAGTCGGGTGAGGAATCGCGGCTTACTCCTTTCGTAGTTCAGTCAAAAAAGTTTTGCGTGTTTCGAGAAGACTCAGTTTTTTGCAATTGATGTCTTTCCCGATCACAGTTTTGTCAAGGCGACGAATGTTGAATATGCCTCTAACGCGTCGCCCGAAAACAAAACCAATCTGTCCGCCGATTCTTACCTTGTCGAATAGGCGGAACCCCTTGACGAGGAATGGCGCCTGATTGAGTTTTCGCACTCCGCCTTTGAGAATCGAACACCTGTGTATCTGTCGGTTGTGCTTTCGCGTCTGTTGTTGGAAGAGGAAATCTCCTCTTCGCAACGCTTTCAGATTTCCCGCAATGCAGAAGGCGTCGGCGCAATGCGTCTTGGGCAAGCCAAGAGCAATGCGCTTGTGCTTCGTCAGATAGCCGTAGGTGTTCTCGACAGGCAGTTTAGGGTGCGTCTTGCGTACGCGGTCAAGCAGCGTCCAGCGCATGATGCCCATGAAGGCTTCCGCCCTGAACGATTGACCGCGCTTGACCTTCAACTTGATCTTTCCTGCGTGATAAGCCTTGTGGCATGTCTCGCACAGCGT